>Ga0208373_1001253_pt1 | contig 35186 bp, 40 predicted proteins | sample RifOxyC2_FD_184036 | JGI IMG/M metagenome (GOLD analysis project Ga0208373, IMG submission 184036) | Soil microbial communities from Rifle, Colorado - Rifle Oxygen_injection C2 (SPAdes) | ecosystem: Environmental > Terrestrial > Deep subsurface > Rock core/Sediment | place: Rifle, Colorado... | reverse complement strand
AGTATTTCTAGAATAAATATCTGACGCAATTCATCCGTCCCTTAAAAGGAGACGGATTTCTTGCTAACATTTAAAAACTCTCCCTGCCTTATACAAACATGAAGGGCTTCTCAGGAAACATAGAAAAAGAAACACTGAAGAACAATAGTTTTAGAAAAGTCTTATACACTGCAAAGCACTGCCAATTGGTTCTAATGAGCCTAAAGCCAAAAGAAGAAATAGGTATGGAAGTCCATAATGACAACGACCAATTCTTCAGATTTGAATCTGGAAGCGGCAAAGTAATAATTGATGGAAACGAATACAAAGTAACAGACGGCTCTGCAATTATTGTACCTTCTGGTGCACAACACAATGTAATTAACACCTCTTCAAAAGAAGACCTAAAATTATATACAATTTATTCTCCAGCACATCACAAAGATGGAATAGAAAGAAAAACAAAGAAAGAAGCAGAATCAAATGAAGAAGAATTCGACGGAAAGACTAGTGAATAATTAATTAGTGTCTATTTGAGTAATACATAGATATAAAGAGCCTTAAAACAGCCAACTTTATGCAATTATCATCCAGAGAGCTAAAATTTCTTACAATTATGAATGAAACTAGACTTTCAGACGGAAAAATTCATGGACAATATTCAAAAGAAGTGGCTAAACAATTTCAGTTTGAAGATGCAGAATTAAACAGTGCAGTAAAGAAATTTGTAAAAATGAAGCTCCTTTCAGTAATAGACGCTGGAGGAGATGAATTAGTATATTTCCACACTGAAAAGGTCATAAAAGAAGAACTAGACAAGCAACTGAGAGAAATAAGACACTAATTACAAACAGAAAGCTATATCTACTCTATTTTCGTTATCTATAAATGCAAACACCAAATTTATTGAAAAGACTACAAAGAATAGCCCAGAGAAACAAATTAATAAAACAAAATCACTGTCCCAATTGCGCTACAAAATTAAGAGAAAGAATGCAAGGCGGAGCATATTGTGCTGAATGTTCTTGGGAAGAAGCACATCCAGTCAATAAGAAAAAGCACATAACTTTCTAATTCTTAGTATGTCAAGTATATATGTTTAAAATAATAAGATTATCTAATGTCTGATAATTATATCGTTGAATAAGATGATTAAATTGTATTTAAAGTATTATTTATCAAAGTTGTCTGAAAGGTACTAATTTGAGAGGCTTAACTGCTGGATTAGTCAACTTCAAAGTCATTTCTTGGCTCTCCTTTAAACTCTTCTTCCTTTTCTTCTTCTCTAGGCCAGATTATGAAGCTTGCAATTATTAGGATTATGGAGATTGTTGTATATCTATTCCAGAATTCTCCAGTGTAGCTGTTGTTTAGAAATATGCTAATTATGCCTAAAATAAGTGTTATTATTGACGCCCAGGCACGTTTTTTGTCCATTTTGGCCTCTTATATTAAGGGCTTTGAAAGATATAAGCGTTTTGGTTAGTTGTGTTAGAGTACTTATTTTGGTATTGTTGCAAGGATTTTTTCTATGTGCTCAACTCCAGGGTGTTCTACCCTAACAAATCGTTTTGGATTTAATTCATTCTCCAATATATCAACTATTACTAAGTCATTTAGTTCTCCTATCATTTTTTCTCTATCATCTCTTGGAAGAGGGAAGTAATTTCCTATGGTGTTTTTATCTACTACAATTCTGAATCCTTTTCTTGCATATTCAACTGCAACCTCAACTGCTCTTCCCAAAGAGACACATCCTGTCGCACTTATTGGAAAAACAGAATAGTTAATGTATCCTGGAACATTGTATTCATCAAAAAAGAAGAGATATTTATTTGGCAATGCGCTTTCTTGAACGACAGAGGTATTTGAATCCATTATTTTGCTATCAATAAGGGCTTTAAATATTTAATCAATATGCCCTTTAATGGGCTTCTAAAAGAAAAATTATAAAAAATAAAAAAATAAATTTGTTAAGATTTGCGCGTATTATTAAGAATTGAAAATTAAAACTTAAGAATAATTATGCTTTTTTAACTTTAACAGCTTTAAGACCTTTTTCGCCTTGTTCTGTATCAAACTCAACTACATCGTTTTCATTAAGAGAACTTATTCCAACTAATCCTGTGATATGCACAAAATAGTCTTTACCGTCGTCTCCTGTTATGAATCCAAATTCCTTGGTTCTGTTGAAAAATTTTACTTTACCTTTCATTTATTTTACCTCCTGAGAGTTTATATCTTAAAGAGGGTTTTAATGGGGATTTAAACCTATGTATTTGCGATTTTTAAAATCAAATAGCATATGTTTATATAGGCACTTTTTGATAAGTGAATATGGGAGATTTTAAATCAAGCGGAGGATTCGGCGGAGGTCGATCTGGAGGAAGAAGTTTTGGTGGTGGAGATAGACGTGGTGGTGGCTCTAGAGGCGGATTCGGAGGAGGAAGAAGTTTTGGAGGCGGAAGAGGCGGATTCGGTAGAGATAGAGATTCTGAAAGAAGACCATTGGAAATGCATGATGTTACCTGTGATAAATGCAAGAAAGCATGTCAAGTTCCATTCAGACCTTCTGGGGATAAGCCAGTATTTTGCAGTGCATGTTTTGAAGCAAATGGTGGAGGATCAAGAGATAGAAATAGAGGTTCATTTGGTGGAGACAGACAATCTGGCGGAGGAATTACTGCTGAACAATTCAAACAACTTAATGTTAAATTGGATAAAATATTGAAAGTTCTTGAGAGTTTGGAAGTTATCTCAGATGATGAGGAAATGGATGAAGTTGTTGAGGGAAGTGATAAAGTTGCTGCAGATGCTGAGAATGAAGATAGCGAAGATGAAGAAGATTCTGAAGTTAAAGATGAAGTTAAGGCTAAATAATTTTTAATTGTAAACAAACATTATTAAACTCTAATCACTATTTTAATTTAGGAGGTAAATATGGCAATAAAAAAAGTTATTAGAAGTGAATGTATGAATTGTTGTCAATCACATGCAGGCAATGCAGTTTATGGCTTGGGCTTTGTGGGCTCTGCTGTTTATTACATTTCAACTGCAACAGGATTTTGGATGGGAGTTTTAGGATTTTTGAAGGCGATTGTTTGGCCTGCTTTTCTAGTGTTTGAACTTCTGAAGTATTTGGGAATGTAATAATTGATAATGAACAAAAAAGTAGTTTTATTTTCTATTTTAGGTTTAATTTGTTTAATTTTGATGTATTTTATTAGCTGGTGGTTTCTTATTCCGGCTTTGGCAGTTATTTGGTTGAATCAGAGAGAGTTATTTGGGAAGAAATAAAACTCTGAAAAAACTTTTTATTATCTCCTGCAATTACTTATCTTTCATCGAACACAAGATTATAAATTACTTAGCTTATTCAACGATTTAATTATCGGACACGAGATAATATTATTATTTTAATCATATCATCATACTTTTGTATAATATAAATTACCCAACAACTTCAGCTAATCGAACATCAGCTAATAATTATTATTTTCTGTTTTATTCAAAATGATATTGTTCCATTTGCCCCATTCTTTCTTATCTATCCAAGAGGGAAAACCAAATAATCTCTGCCAACTGACATGTAAGGGAATATGAACAGCAGAGCAAGAACCGCAAGTCCAATAGAATATCTCATCCCATTTTCCAGAACTTCTAAACCATCTTATCTCATTACAAAGATGGCATTTAAACGATTTCTGACATTGATGTTTGAATCGTATATCTACCTGAGCAGAACAAACAATACACTTTCCTAAATTCATTTTTTATATCTCCCATAAATCATTAAAATAAATTTAGTTTAAAAAGTTATCCACTATTTTCAATAATCCAGTAGGTTTAAAAGCCCAAGCCCTCTCATTTTTGCATAGCGCGGTGGAGCAGCACGGTTAGCTCGCCAGGCCCATAACCTGGAGGTCGCATGGTTCAAATCCTGCCCGCGCTATTACTATTTTCTATTTAGGCAGGATTTTCAAATACTTCAATACTTCAGTGTTGAAGTTCCCGCGGACGAAGTCTGCGTGGACCTGCCCGCGCTATTACTATTTTCTATTTAGACAGGATTTACAATTTGAATCATAATCAATATCTTTTTATACGATAACTGTTTGATACAAATATGAGTTTAATTTTAGGAATCGATGATGCCGGGCGCGGGCCACTAATAGGTCCAATGATTCTAGCAGGAGTTCTTATGACTAAAGAACAGGAAAAACACCTTAAAGGTGAGGGAGTTGCAGACTCAAAACTCCTAGAACACAGCACAAGAATGAAACTAGAGAAAACAATAAAAGAAAATTCCCTCAAAAGTCATGTTGCAATCTCACAAGCAAATGAAATAGACTCCTCAATCCTCTCAGGAACAAACCTAAACACTCTAGAGGCAAAAGAAGCAGCACATATAATAAATGAAATAAACCAAGGCAAATTCACAAAAGAAAAAATAAAGGTAATAATAGACTGCCCATCAGTAAATACCCTTGCCTGGAAAACAACCCTTGAGAAATTTATAAATCACAAAGATAACTTAGACATAAGCTGTGAGCACAAAGCAGATTTCAACTATCCAGTTGTCTCTGCAGCCTCCATTTTAGCAAAATGCATGAGGGAAGAAGAAGTTGCGAAGCTAAAAAAACAATTCGCCAATTACGGCAATCTCGGTTCTGGTTATCCAAGCGACCCTTCAACAAAGGAATTTCTAAAAAAGAACGGCAAAGCCCTAGAAAACTCAGGATTATTCAGAAAAACCTGGGCCACCTGGAAAACAATGTTCCCAGAAGCTAAACAATCGACATTGGGATTTTAATAATTAATTCGCTTCGCTCATGACCTTAAAAGATATAGTTAGCTTATTCAACGATTTAATTATCGGACAGGAGATAATATTATTTTAATCATAATCATCTACACGTTATATACTAAGGGCTTGCCTCAAAATAAAATGCCTTAATATAGACAATTTGGTTGATTAGGTTTCATTTTTTCCAAATTGTCTTATTAGAGAATTTGTGACTAAAAGTAACATAATTATCAGAATTCTGTATAAGTCTTAAATAAAATCAAACAACCATATAATTATCTAATAAATATTAATATTTTCCGATAGAAAATATAAAACAGATGAGCTAATTAAATTTCTTCTCTTTTCAGTTTATATGTAAAATTTGGCAACTTATTCTTTGGTGGTCCCTAATAATTAACTCTCGCTTTCGTCCCCGTCTTCTTTCTTATCATCACTAACAGGATACCTCTCCAACTCTCGGACTTTATACAACCCGCTAACGGGAGTATTCGGATGAACAAATAAATAAAATCCCTTTGTTCCAACTAATTTTGTATTCGCTTGAGTTAAATTTTCTCTTAATTTATTATATGCTGAAGAAATTCCATCTCTAAGTTGTAAATAATTATACCCATTCCTTCCATAAAATGCCCCCTTAAATCTATTTGCCCTTCTCTCTCTAATTGCAATATAAGGGATTGCTCTAGCTTTTTCATCACCCAACTCCGCTAATGAAGACTCTAAACTTTTCCAAATCGCATCAAATTTATCAAATGTACTCAAGAAAGAGACAACATTCCTCTCATCTTTTTCATTCTTCTTCAAAATACCAATAACTTCATCAGCTCTAGCCCTTAAAAGATACAAATCCTCCTCATCCTTAACAAATTCAGATAAACTCAACTCTTTAGCAGTATTTTTATCTGGTCTTATTATTCTTCTCGCTTCCCCTGGAAGTGGAACATAAATACTTCTATATGCTGATTTTAATCCATTAAATGTTGCATAAAATGAATTTAATGTTTCTCTATCCATACTTTGTCCTGTTAATTGCAAATCTTCTCTATACTCTCCAACATTAGGATAAACACGAGAAACAGCAGTTTCAAACTCTTTTTGCTCTTTTCTAGCAAAAAAGTAATCGGCAAAAACGTCCCTCGCAAACGCTTTCAAATATTGTGTAAAAATAAACCTTTGCCTATCATCTCCTTTTACTGAATCAAAAACTCTCTCTAATCCAGGTTCAGTTCTAAACAACAAACCAGAAACAAATTCTTCCAAAGGAAAATAATACTCTGCAACATTCTGAAAATTGCCCTTGCAAGTTTCAATTCCTGAATGAGCGAGCATTTGTCTATGTAAACTTGGAAATCTTTTCTTAAAAATTTGCAATTCATTTTCTCTTTCTTTTCCATCATAACCATAAAACAAAACATTTCCAGTTTTCTTGAATGCCCTATGTTCATGAAGTTCCTGCATGCACAAAGTATGAAATCCTAATTTAGTAAATGTGAGAAATGGAAATTCCTCCTTAAATTTACACATCAATTCAATATGTTTTTTATCTGTAAGCTCAACAAGAACGGGACCATCACTAACTGTATATCCTGCCATTTTCTCCGCATTCCTCAATCTAACTGCCCCATCGAGATTTGCCAGCCTATTCGCCTCACGTATCCTTAGTCCCTCGTGAGTTTCAGATTTTTTAAATTTAACACCAGCATGCTGTGCGACACTTTCCAATTTAAAACTCGTTCCAAAACTTCTTTGTCCTAAATACGGAGAACTTATCCTATGCATAAACAAAGTATCAAAAGCAAAAATACCATTCTCTCTCATTCTTTGAACAAACTTTCTCACATAATCTCTTCCAGGTTGAACACCTTCAAACATTGGGTCAAAAATATCTCCTTCATCATTTATAGCCATCCTAGTTTGAGTCCAATCATAGACTCCATTATGAGCAATCCCAATCAAAGGCATTCGTTTTCTCATGTTTGGAAGAAAATGAGACATTAATAATTCTCTTTCAGTTCTTGCTTTAATAACTCTCGCGCCCCTATACTCTTCATATGGAAATTCATTATTTGGATCCATAACATAAAGCTCCATTATTTCTTTTTCTTTTTCATTCAAGGAATTTTGCCATATTGAAATAATCCACGAAACCTGCGAATCAAATCTCTTATCAAACAAAGGAATTTCCCCCAATCCTGGAATTGAAAACATTAATTTTCTCTCTAGCTCAGATATTTGTCCTTCAATAAAACCCAATTCCTGAACATCTTGTCCGATAACCTTACTTTTTGGTTTTTTTTCGTACTGTCTTTTTAATTTAAGAAGTTGTTCCCTCTGTCTAAGAAGAATTTTCTCCTCTTCCTTCTTGTACATTGGCTTTTCAATATCCCAATAAAGTCTAGGCATCTGCATTAGTTCATCAAATGTTAAAAATCCATCAAAATTAATTCCATCTATAGAAGAAAGAGTCGCTTCATATTCCCCCCTTGAATTAACCTTAAACTCATTCCGTACATTTACCTTTCTAAGCAATTCATTTACTCTCTCTGGAATCCCCACATCTAATTTAGTTCTATCTTGAAATTGCATTCCACTCAAAAGAGAAAACGCTTCTTCCATTTCAGGAACAAGAGTTGCCTTTCTTTCAGGATAAAAACCTCCAAATCTTAGCAACTTCATATAATTTCCAGTCTGAAAATCAGCTCTTAAATGTGGAACGAGCGTAGGATCATTAGGCATAGTCACAGAAACAACATGATAGTTATCTATTCCAGGAAAAATAGTTATTCCATCAGAACTTTCAATCTCTCCAAACCTTAATGCTTCTGAATTTCGCGCCTTTTTCAGTTCTATTGGAAAATCCCTTAGCTCTTCATCTGATTTTATATTCAACAAAACATTCTCTAAACGTTCACAACTATTAAAATGAATTAATTTTGTTGGTATTCTCACGCGCTGTCTAAGAAAAACCTTTGCTGCCCGTCCACCGCCGTCAGTAGAATAAAACCCAAGTTTTAGCCTCCTTTCCCTATCTTGAGAATTTTCAAATTCAGCCAAAGTGTTAATCCACATAAAATACTCAAATATAGCTAATATATAATCATTGTACCTAATTTTTTCTTACTTTAAACTAACAACATTCTAATATATTCCAATAATAGGCAATATTGCCAAAACTTAAATACCAAATAAAACAATAATTCAGATGGAATTGAGAGACTTCAGAAAGAAATTAGATGCACTAGACGAAGAACTAGTCGAAATTATATCTAAAAGAATGGATGTTTGTGCTAAAATAGCAGAATTCAAGCTTCAAAAAAATATATCCATCAGGGACCCTGAAAGAGAAGACGAATTAATCAAAGACAGATATGAAAAACTCAAATCAAAAGGCATAGATGATGAGAAATTCGTCTCGGATTTATTCAATTTAGTTCTCTCAAAATCAAGGCAAGTCCAAAACGAAAAAATGAGAGCTATTTCTGGAAATTAAATTAAATTTTTCTAACAAAAAGAAAGTTAATTATAATACTACCTTATTAAGTGGATATTCAATTATTCCATGCGCACCAACCTGCTTTAACTTGGGGATAATTTCTCGAACTATTTTCTCATCAATAATCACTTCAATAGCCACCCAATTTTTATCTGTTAATTCCGAAATCGTTGGATTTTTCAACGAAGACAATAATAACAAAACTTTGTTTAAATTCTTTCTTTCAATATTCATCTTTAAACCAACCTTACTTTCTGCATTTAGAGCACCATTCAAAAGCAATGCAAGTTCGCCAATCTTAGCTTTTTTCCAACTATCTTGCAATGATTTCTTATTTGCAATAAGTCTAGTCGTTGATTCAAGAATAGTATCAATTATTTTTAATTTATTTGCTCTCAATGAAGAACCAGTTTCAGTTAATTCAGATATTGCATCAACCAACTCTGGCACTTTTACTTCTGTGGCTCCCCACGAAAATTCAACCTCTGCATCAACCTTCTGCTTTTTTAGATAATCTTTAGTTACATTTACAAGTTCAGTAGCTATCCTTTTGCCTTCCAAGTCCCTTATAGAATTAATTTTGGAGTTCTCAGGCACTGCAAGAACTAATCTAACTTTTCCAAAACCAGTTTTAGCATAAACTAAATCTGCAACTTCCTCTACCTCTGCCCTTGTTTCGGTTATCCAATCTTTACCAGACAAACCAACATCTAAAACTCCTTTCTCAACATATTTTGGAATCTCCTGCGCCCTGATAAGTAAACATTCTATTTCAGCATCATCAATTGTAGGCTTATAAGACCTTTCACTAATATGGATATTAAATCCAGCTTTCTTAAACAACTCAAGCGTCGCTTCCTGCAAACTTCCTTTAGGTATCCCTAATTTTATCTTATTCATTTTATCTCCTTAAAAAAACAAGTTTTATTTCCAGTGTGACAAGTTGGACCTTTTGGTTCGGCTTTTATCAAAATACTATCATCATCACAATCTATGTATATACTCTTCACAAGCAAAAAGTTACCCGATGTTTCACCCTTAGTCCATAGTTTATTCCTCGTTCTACTCCAAAAAGTGACTTTTTTAGTCTTGAGTGTTTTTTCCCAAGCCTCTTTGTTCATAAAACCCAACATCAAAACCTCTCCAGTCTTACCTTCCTGAATAATTGCTGGCACAAGCCCATCCATTTTCTCAAAATCCAATTCCATAAATTAGTCATGTGCGATACTTATTTAAATGTTTTTCTATCCCTAATACTGTGAAACCCCTTACAATCTCCATCATAGGCGGAACAGGCAAAATGGGGCAGCTTTTCAAGAAAGCTTTCTCCAAGCAAGGACATAAAGTCATAATTTCAGGAAGAAACACAAAAATAAACAATAAAGAAGCAGCAGCAAAAGGAGACATAGTCATTATCTCAGTCCCCATAAGAGAAACAAAAGCAGTTATAGATGAGATAATCCCTCACATCCAACCATCTTCTCTTTTAACAGACTTCACATCAGTAAAAGTTGCCCCATGTAATTGGATGCGTAATTCAAATTCCAATATTGTTGGGGGACATCCAGTTTTTGGTCCTCTAAAATCTATAAAAGACATGAAAGGACAAAACTTTATTCTTTGTCCAATAAAAGGAAACTTCTCCGAATATAAATCTCTTCTCGAAAGCCTAGGATTAAATGTAATAATAATGAAACCCGATGAGCACGATAAGGAAATGGCAGTTATTCAATGCCTAAACCAACTATCCAACCTTGCATTCGGAGATTCTCTTAAACAATTAAATTTCAACCTTTCTAATCCATTAACTTCCCCCAATTTCCAACTGCGCCTCTATCCAATTGGAAGAGTCCTATCTCAGAGCGAAGAAATGTGGGCAGACATTGAAACAGAAAACCCCTATTCAAAAGATGTGGCAAAGGTTTTCCAGGAATCAACAAATAAAATAAAACAAATGATTGAAAAAAACGATAAACAAGGCATAGAAAACCTAATGAAGGAAACCAGAGTATACTTCTCTCCACTAAAAGAAGAATCGGCCGTCCTCACAGAAAAGATGCTCAAGGAAATAAATAAATTTAAAAACAAAAAGCGAAAGGACTAGCATGTTAAATATAAAACCCTTCAAACAATCAAAAGGATATTGCGGACCAGCTTCTCTTAAAATGGTTCTTGGCCACTATAAAATACACAAATCTGAAAATGAACTAGCTAAATTGACTAAAACCTCAAGAACAAAAGGATGCAAAGAGGAAAATATGGTCAAACTGGCAAAGAAATTTGGACTAAATGCCTATTTTAAAGAAAACTCATCAATAAAAGAGCTCAAATCACTAATAAAAAAGAAAATTCCAGTAATTGTTGACTGGTTCTCCTCAGAAGAAAATGGACACTATTCGCTAGTCATTGGATTTAATAAGAATAAGATAATTATTGCAGACCCTCACTTCGGAAAAATAAAGAAGCACAATATAAAATGGTTTGAGGAAAGATGGTTTGATATTGTAAATAAGAAAAGAATAAATAAGGAGATAATTGTGATAAAACAATGACAAAGATAGCAATCCTAGGCCCAAAAGGCAGCTACTGCCATATAATTGCAGAAATGAATTTCCCTAAAAATGAATTTATATTCTGCAACACAATTGAAGATATTTTCAGAATAGTTTCATCAAAAGAAGTTGAACAGGGAATATCTCCAATAGAAAATATGCTCCAGGGAACAGTAAGAGAAGCAATATTTGCTCTAAAAAAATATAAGGTAAAAATAAATGCACTCTATCATCTCCCAGTTCACCATTGCCTTGCCTCTCTTAGTCCAAATTTCAAAAAAATACTTTCCCACTCTCAAGCAATAGGACAATGTTCTTCTTTCTTGGAAACATACCGAAAAAGAGGAATTCTTGCAGAAGAAACTTCCTCAACATCGAAGGCAATGGAAATTGCATCGAAGGATAAAGATTATGCTGCAATCGGTTCATCATTGGCAGCAAAAGAATTCAATTTGACAGTTCTAAAAACAAGCATTGAAGATAATCATGACAATCTTACGAGTTTCGTACTAATTTCAAACAAAGAAAACCCAACAAACAAATCAGATTCAAGGTCAGCAATCCTAATTCACCCTCTAAAAGACCGCCCTGGACTTCTATATGAGATTCTAGCCATATTCAAGATAAAAGATATTAACCTTACAAAGATAGAATCCATTCCCTCTGGAAAAAAGATAGGCGATTATCTATTCTTCATGGAAATAGAAGGAAACCTACAGGATGATAATGTTATCTCTGCCCTGGAATTCCTTAGAAGCATCCATGAAGTCTATCCCTTCGGTAGTTATGAAGTCAAAGATTTTTCTGGATATGATAGAAAATAGTATCTACTTGGCAGTATAAAGTAAAAACATAGAGAATTGATATAAATATAATCTGTTTAATTTTGTCGTTGACAAAATTTAATATTTAGGAGATAACTATTTTAGGAATTTATCTTAACCTTAGAGATATTATTGATTTAGAAAGCTAAACAATTACTATCAAGCACAATTATTGCATTCCTTCCCTTTAAATCCAAGAACAGAACACCTGTTGCACATTTCAACACCACAATGAGTGCACTTCTTGAAACTTGCTTTGTCTGTAGCTCCTCCACACTTCCCACAAAACTTCAAACAATTCATACAAGCATCCTTATCAGTCCTATAATCTTTCCTAAGATGGGAATTGCACATATCCTTCCAGCACTTTGAACATTTTCCTATGCAATCTTTGCATAGTTCATTCCCACACTCTGCACATTTCTTAACTCTACACAACTTGCATAATTCACTTTTACATTTAATGCAAAACTTACTGCATCCAGAACAAGATAAATGCCCAGAGTCGCATATTCCTATTTCATCCATCTTCTTTTTGCAGAAATCGCAAACAACCTCTCCACTCTCCCCCGTTAGAGGATTATATTTTATCTCAACCATCCTCGCGCTCTTACCTTTTTTCAAATAAACCTCCAAAATAAACAAAGGATAATAGATTATTGAAGTATTTATCAATTTATTAGATAAATTAAGAGAATGTTTTCTTATTTCGTCGTTAATAAAGAACTGCTTTTCCTTTTCAATGTGCTCTTTGTCCAATTCCGCAGTCAATCTCTTCACGTTCTCCAAAGCCCTTTCCTCCCTAAACTTATTCGCCGGCTTTTTCAACTCCTTCTCATTCTTTTCCAACTCAACTCTCATTTCCTTTTCCACATTTCCATAGTGCTCCTCAATTCTTTCCCTTTCCTTTTTCAATTTCTCATCCAAAACCTTTCCAATCTCCTCAATTTTTCCAGAAATTTTATCCTTCAGCTTTTCCCTTGCAAGAGCATAGCTTTCCTTTATGTTCTGAACATCAATTTCCCTATTTTTACCCTCTATAACTTTATATTTTGAAATATCAAAGTCAATTACTTTCCCAGATGAAACAAATATCGCGTTAGATAATTGTTCTTTCTCATTTAGATACTGAAGTATACTATTAAAACTAAATCTAAGAAAATAAATTGGCTCCTCTTTTTTATTTATCCTTGAAATTTCACAATTCCTCACTCTAATGTGCTTCTTAAGCTCACTCTCTCCTCCAATATCAAAATCCAACTTCAACAAAGTAGTACTTCCTCTATTGTTAAGATAATCATTCATTGCCTTTAGAATAACACTTCCCCTTCCAACATAATCATTAGAATCATTCTCTAATTCATTGTCAAAAACAATGCAATAGGGTCCTTGTTTTCCATAAACCTCCTCAAATTCCCTTGGAATATTATCAACAAACACAATTCCATTCTCCTCCCTTACATTGCACTTCAAGTTTTGGAAAAAACTCAATGTAAAATTTCTCAAATCATCCATTCCTAACCTCCATCTGAGATTCATCTACTTTTTTAACAAAATTCTCAGCACTAACCAAATCATTATCCAATTCCTTCACACTTTTCTTTGCCTCTCCATAGCTTTCAATTCCCTTTTCAACCATTTCAGCGATTTTATCTATGTCCTGAGAGAATTTATCCAAATTATTTTTAGAATCTATGAATGCTTCCATGAGCATTTCTTCAATTTTAGCCATTCCAAGCTCTCCCTTACTGTCTAATCCAAGATTAAATAGAATAATTGGCAATTCCCCTATCACAAGCCCAATGCAACACATCTTATTTATAATCAAATCAACCACTTTTTCCTCCATTGTTCCCTTTGTTGCCAAACTATATATGTTCATATCTCTCTTTTGCCCAATTCTATCCAATCTCCCTATCCTCTGCTCCACAGACATTGGATTCCAGGGCAAATCATAGTTAATCAAATTGTTGCAAAACTGAAAATTCAATCCCTCTGCTCCAGTATCCGTACTAATCAAAATATCTGCTCCCTCCTTGAACTCCTTTATCTTCTTTGTCTTCTCCTCCCTTGTCAATCCACCCATAAATTCAACAATTTTAAGATTATATGGCTTCAATTTATCGACGATATAACTCAATGTAGAAGGATGTCTTGTGTAAATCAAAATCTTAGAATCCCTATTCTCTTTAAATATCCCTTCAACAATTTCCACCAATTTTTCTATCTTTGAATCCTTCTTTAAATTCTTATATTGCTCCAAAAGTCTCTTTGCAATCTCCTTTGTCTTCTCATGATATTTTGGATCATCTATTATTTTCTGCAAAGATTCAATTGCAGACCTTGATGAGCTAGTTATCTTAGGAAGAAGAGAATATAATATCAACAATCCATTTATTTCACTCCCAGTTGCAGCAAAATACTGCTTATTCAAAAGCTCATAGACTCCTTTGTATATTTCCTTTTCTTCAGCAGTCATTTCAATTGCAATAATTCTAGGAATCCTTTTCTTATAATCCACTTTTGTTTCACTTCTCTTCCTTCTTATCATGAGCTCATCCAATTTAACCTTCAAATCCCTTGGATTAAGAGGATGTCTCTTATTTCCCTTGAACAGAAACTTATTTTTGAACTCTTTTATAGTTCCAAGATGCCCTTTCTTCAGCAAATGCAACAAATTATACAATTCAATCAAATCATTTTGAAATGGGGTTGCAGTTAAAATAAGAAATCTCTTTTTCTGTATCCTATCGACAAAATCCCATCTAACAGAACTCTTATCCTTCAACTTATGTGCTTCATCAACAATGAGCAAATCCCAGGATATCTCATGCGCCCTCTGATGTCTATATTTTCCCTTTTCCCTATTGTAAGTTTTAACCCTATCCAGCGAGGCAATTGCAAAATTTACCTTATCCCAATCGCTTTCCTTCTCAATTATCTGAAATTCCAATTCAAACTTCTCATTCAACTCCTGAACCCACTGATCAACAAGAGAAGGAGGAGTTAAAATCAAAACTCTTTTAACCAAACCTCTTTCAATACACTCTCTAAGTAAAATTCCAGTGGTGATTGTCTTCCCCAAACCAACTTCATCCGCAAGAAGAGCCATCCCATTCATATCCCTCAATATCCTAAGTGCTCCATCCGGCTGATGTGGAAGTTGATATTCCAAATTCTTCCTAACCTTTTCCCATGAAATGAGAGAATCAATCTTATTCTCCCTGGCAATCTCCCCCGAATCCATTTTAAGCTTGAGCATTGAAGGACTTTCAAACTGCCTCTTCTCTATCTTTTCCAAAATCAAAGAATCATCTTCAAAACTCTCGTTAATAATTACCATTTTATCCTACCTCTTTGTTATAGACAATTTGGTTGATTAAGTTTCCTTTTTTCCAAATTGTCTTATTAGAGAATTCGGGTAATTATGTTACTTTTAGTCCCGAATTCTGTATAAGTTGTATCTAAGAAACAATTTCGGGCGTATTTAAGATTTTATATGCTGATTAAATCTGATTTTAATCTATTGTTTTAATCATCGAAACCAAAACATCCCGTCTAATTGTTTCTCCAGAATAGAATTCTTTTCCAGAATAGACTCGCGACTCAGTTGAAAAAATTAATTTAGAATCTATTTTATTATTTCCGCTATAAACTCTACTTGCAAAATATGGAGTTGAAGCTCTGATTCCTTTAGTTTCAAGCAACCTTTTAATTCCAGTCAAATGAACATTATGTGATGCACGTACATGTGGGTCGTCATTATATGAAACAGATATTGTTTTTTTATCTATCTCTAAGCTTAAAGAATGTCCTGGCAAAACCATTGCTGAAAAATTCAAAAGAAAAATTTCTAATGCTCTAAGATTAATTGTGGATGCATCTTCACTACTGTCTTCCGTTATTCCAAGTAGATGAACATACCTATCTCCAACCTTTTCAGTTTTTTTACCCATCAATTTTACTAAATGATGTATAGGTAAAAATGGAGAACCAGAATAAATTCCTGGATTATTTCTAGCTAGTCCCATCAAAGCTTCTGGATTTGAGAGCGCGCTTAATCTTTCTATTCCATTCACATCTTCCGGTTTAAAAACTTCTAGAGGACAACTTGCTGCAAGATTAGTCCACTGTAAATATAATTGTTCCCTTTTTATTGGATTTCTTTGTTGCTCAAAAGCATGTTGTAATCCTTTTAATCTTTGCTTTCGATCCGCTATGCTTTGTATAGCTGGAGAATCATTTTTTATTCTATGATAATGCATTTCTTTCACTCTTTTATGTTTGCCTGCTCCAGCTCGCTCTTCTTCTCTAGGTCTTCCTCCAAAATGTCCCATAAAAAACAAGATTACAAAGTCTATTTAAATCTTTCAGCTAACCTTCAGAGACAAAGTCTTACTAACACCATCATGCATGGAAACTCCATATAGAATATTAGAATTCATAATCAAAGCATCATTGTGAGTTATAACAACATATTGCCCTGCTTTCATGTAATGATGCAACAAAGCCGCCAATTTCTCGCTATTTCTTTTGTCCAAAGCAGCATCAATTTCATCGAAAACATAGAAAGGATAAGGCTTATGCTCCTGAATCGCAAACAATAATGATAAAGCTACAAGAGTCTGCTCTCCTCCAGACAAAGAAGTAACATCAAAGTATTTCCCTTTAGCCAATCTTATAACAATGTTAACTCCTCCCTTAAAAATATCCTCTTCATTTTCAATTTCCAAAAATGCCTGTCCCTTTGCAGACAACTTTGAAAAGTTAAGTGCAAACAATTCATTCATTGCCTTAAATGTCTTCATGAATTCTCTAGTTTTCTTCTTATCAATCTCTTCAATAATTGAAAGAATATCCAACTTCTCCTTTTCAAGAGTATTGACCTTCTCCTGAACAATATCATATTCCTTCTTAACATCCTGATAAACTTCAAGAGCACGAAGATTTATGCTCCCTATTTCAGTTAGTCCCTGCTGCGATCTCTGCAACCTCTCTTCAATAACCTGCACAGATGCCTTAATCAATTCAACTCCTGAAAATTCAGACATCTCCATCTCTATAGCTTCCCTTTCAGCATCCATTCTCGCCTGTCCAACCTTAAGATAGTTAGTCTGATCCTCTTCAGCCCTTATGCTCGCCTGTATCTCATTAAACGCAATACTCTTCTCCTGTATATTCAATTGAATGCTATCCCTTTCATCAAACATCTTCTTAAATCTTTCAGACAATTCCTTCTCCTGCTTTTCTTTTTCAACAAGCATCTTACTCTTATTCTCAAACTGCAAACTTAATTCATTTATATTATTCTCAAGTTCCTGGAAATCCTTCTTACTTTCCTTAATAATATTCTTTGTCTGTTCCAAGTCCCTTGATTTATACAATATGCTTGTGTTAGCGTCCTCTTTAGTTCTAGAAGAAATTTCCTCAATCTCGGACATCTTCTGATCATATTGTATTTCCAATGCAGACAAATCAGTTGTTTTCAATTCCAAATTCCTGCATCTTTCCTCAACAGCAGTTATCTCCTCCCTAAGCAATTTCTCCTCAGCAACAAATTTCTTCAAACTCTCCTGCCTATCCTTCAAAGACCTGTGCTTTCCCTGTTCAATCTCTCCAGAAGTTATTTTGCTCTCAAGAACTTGCAATTCTTCAATCAAATTTTCTTTTTCCTTTTTAATAAAATGCAATCTTTCTTTTGAAGAATCAATTATCTTCCTAGATTCGTCAATCTTTTCCTTGGAATCAGCAAATACATGCCCCTTGTGCTCTTCAGTTATTTTACTTTGACACAAAGGACAAACATCCAAATCATTAACCTTTAATTTTATCTCTTCTGCTCTCTTAATCTCTGCATCTGCAATTCCCAAGGCTCTCTCATTCTGCATCTCCTCATTTCTAAGATTTTCCAAAACCTTCCTCTTATCATCCCTTACAACCTTAAGATTTTCAACTTCCTTAATACAGCTCTTTTCATCAGCATAATTTAATTTCCCAGAAATTTCTTCCATCTGCTTCAAAACAGACTCCGATTCAGCCAAAACTCTGGAAAGTCTGGATTCCCTATCTTTAATCTTTTCCCTCTGCGCATTCAATTCAGACTTCAAATTTAAGACCTTCTTCCTTTCCTCTTCAATCTTACCCAACTCAATCTTTTTCTTTCTCAATTCCTCAGCCTTCTTAGCCATAATTGGTGATTCCAATCTCAACCCCTCCAATTCTTTCTCCAAATCAGGAATAGACTTTTCCAACTCTGCAATTCTCTTATCAATCCCTCCCTTCCTCTGCTCATGCCCTTCTTTTCTTACTCTAAGCCCTTCAACCTCAGTCTTCAAGGTGGTGATTGCATTTCTAAGTGCATCTTGCTCAACGCCAGCAGCCTGCTGAATTGTTCTATTTATCTGCTGCGTCTTCTCTCCAAACTCCTCAATCTCCTTCTGTATTTTCTCCGCCCTTTCTTTCAATTTTGCTTTCTGTTTTTCCTTCTCGCCTATAGATTCCAATATCTTCTCTATCTCCCTCTTCTTATCTTCAATCTTCCTGCTCAGCAAAGAGGCCTTGCATCTCTTAACTCCCAACTCCAACTCCTTAAATTTCTCAGCCTGCGCTTTTTCCTTTTCCAAATTTCTCAAATATGCATAATTAGTTTTCAAAACAGTGCTTATTTCCTTCAATCTCTCTTCAGTTTTTTCCAATTCCCTAAGTGATTTTTCCTTTCTAGATTCGTATATCCCTATTCCCGCAACATCCTCTATAATTTTCCTTCTTTCCTCAGGATGCATTCTAACAACAGACTGTATTTGCCCCTGTAATATTAAATTAAACCCATATGGGTCAATTCCTGCCTGCGCAAGGGTCTCCACAAGCTCTCCCTGTGTCTTTGTCTCCCCATTTATCTGATATGCACTCGTTCCATTCCTCTTTACAACTCTCCTTAAAACAATCTCACTTTTATCAATTGAAAATGCACCATCTGAATTATCAAATACCAATTCAACTGAGGCCTCGTGAGCAGGTTTTACAAATTTACTTCCAAGAAATATAAAGTTCTTAGCCTCACTTACTCTCATTGACTTTGAAGATCTTCTTCCAAGAACAAAACAAAGAGCATCCGAAACATTAGATTTTCCAGAACCATTTGGACCCACAATTACATTTATACCCTTATCAAATACTATTTCGGTCTTTTGAGCGAAACTCTTAAACCCATGCATCACCAGCTTTTTTATATAAGCCATATAACAAGCCTTATTTTTCAAGATATTTAAAACTTCTCTCGAAGTTTTAAGAGCATTATTTATGCTTACAAAGGTTGAAGAAAGTCATAATCTCCACTATCCTTTGGATCAAAAGTATTCTTTCCCCAATCACCTATATCTCCTCTAAGCTGTTGTCTTGGACCACTCTCCCCATAATCATCATTTATCTTTTCTCCCCCATTAGGAAATACTTCTGCTCTACAAATCCCATCAGCAACAGAGGCAAAGAAATAATATTCTGCTGCAATAGGCACGACCAACTTTGGAAGCTTTTCAAATTCAATTTTATTAACAACTGCCTTAGCACCATATAACCCACTAAAAAACACTAAATCTTTTGCCATTAGATGCGCCGGTCTTCCAGTTTCCAAACCAAAACAAACATCAACATATAATCTATCTGCCAAATTCCTAAATTCAAATCCATGAGTTCGGTCATATCTTGCGACTGATTTTTGAGCAAGAAGATTACCAAACGAAGCATCATCCATCAGCTCCCTAACTTTATAAAACAATTCATGTGCCTTTGTAGCACAAATACTCTGTTCCTTAGCCCATCCATCAATCTTTTCTTCAGGCACTCGCCAATCTACTAAAAATTTTCTCCATAATGCTCTCTTCTGCAAAGCAGACTGCAAGTTTCTAGAAATATGGGTTAAATTTGCCCTAAAAATAAAATCAGATTCTTTCTTATATGCCTCAAAAACTGCCCTTACTTTCTCTCTAGGATTATTTTCTTTTGTCATATTCACATCTCCTCTTTTTTCTTATAAAAAAATAAGTTTAAAAAAATAAAAAAATAAAAAATTTAAACTTAGTAATAACTCTCGCCGAAGTCTTCCTTCTTCTCAGGTTTTCTTGTCAACAGTACAATTAAGACGACTAAAAGGACAACAAAAATTATTGCTAGAACGACAGTCAAAAGAACTGTTGCGTTTCCTGCAATACCTGTGCCTTGTACATTCGCAGTGAATGTTTCCGTCTTAACTAAATTGCCGGACGAATAAATATTCGCAGTAAAAGTATATGTTCCTGCTTTAGCAGCTGAAACGTCATACTTTATTGCCTTGCTGTTTCCAGCAGGCACTGCAATAACTGGTTCGTCCAATGAGACTGTAAGTCCAGAGGAGGATGAAAGAACAACTTCATACAAAGCTATTTTGTCTCCAGAATTAACTAGAGTAGTTGTATAAGCTACTTTCTCTCCAGGGGAAAACGTCTTAGTGCTTATAGCTGAAACGATTGTATTATCAGAGTTAGCAACAACAACAGCAATTTTTTTATTTGCTACTGTTGAACTGTCTGAGTTATATGCTTCAATTTCAACGTCATAAACACCGGCCGGAGCATTTGCTGGAATCGCCACATACATTCTTCTTTCAGCTGCATCATTGTTTAGTGTATAATCACTAGGTTGATCAACTGAAGAAAGGTCACCAAAATAAGCCTTTGAAGTAACACCCAAAGCTGGGATTGTTATCTTCACAAACTGGTCTTGGGAGTCGTGGTATCCTCTGTTCTTCAACACTATATCAACAGGCATTGTTGAGCCTGCTTTTACAGTTGAATCCATATTCACATCAAGTATCTCAGTTATGTAAGATTCTCTTTGTGCTGACAATGTAACGTAATTTGAAATTACGCCAGTGCTGTCTTCAACGCTAACTTCCAAAGTCAAACTTTCGTTTGGATCTATGTTGAATGGAATTGGAACAGAGAAGTATCTTGTATAGATTTTGCCTGCAAGAACGACGAATCGTTCTGTAGATGCAACTTTTCCACCTGCGCCAGCTAACCAGACATTGATGATTGCGTCATCAGTACCTGTTAAACCAGCAGTGTAAGTTACCTTCAAAGGAATTGATTCCCCAGCAAAAGCTGCAATAGAGCCAGCGGTTTGACCGTTAACGTCCAAAGCAATTGTGCCAGAAGGTGTTGCACTAACAAGACCTAACAAAAGGACTGCAAATGCGAGTACTGTAACAAGGTAAAATATTCCTTGTTTCATTTCTCTATATCTCCATGGTAAAATTTAGTTAAAAATATCCCCCAAACTCACTATATAAAGATTGTGGTATTATAGTAATTGCTAAGTTACAACAGTATAGAAACATTTATATAATATACCACGGTATACCAATCATGGTCGACATAACAAACGAAAAAGAGAATGAAATAACGACGGTAAAATTACACAAGACTACAAAGGACAGACTTGAAAAACTAAGAGTCTATCCAAGAGAAACCTACGACGAGATTCTTTCAAAAATGCTTGACATCCTCAATCTAGTTAGACAAGAACCAGAGAGAGCAAGAGGCAAATTAATTGCCATAGACAGACAGAAACCAAAGTCTAAGTAAGTTTATCTCTAGTTTAATCAAGTCTAGTTAAAAACACTTTGAAACACTAAACAATAACTGAAGTATACCTTTATTTTTACAAGTTAATTCGCTTTGCTCATAAATCCTAAAAGATATAATTAGCCTATTCAACGATATAATTATCAGACAATAGATATGATTTTTATTTTAATCATAATCAATTTTATTATATTCTAATATTTATTCCGACTTTTTCCAATATCTCTCTAATAATTCTTCCATCATCAAAATCTCCAACAAAAACAATAAAATCAGCATATTTTTCGTACAATTTTTCTCTCTCCAAAAACAATTTTTCAAAGCTCTTCCCTTTCAATCCAACAATGGCTCTTGAATCCAAATTGGTAACTCTTCTTTTTATCTTATCCATGTCGTCCTTCAAATAAATTATCTTTGAATTCTTCTTCAAAAAAGCCATTGCTTCCGTTGAATAAATTACACTTCCACCTGGAGAAATAACTATTCCATCTCCTTTCAAACTAAGAACATTCTTTCCCTCCAACTCAACAAACTTCTCTTCCCCCAATTCATTCAAAACCTTCTGCAATTTCATTCTCTGATGTTTTTCAATCAAAACATCAACGTCCACAAATTTATATCCCAATTTGCCAGCAAGCTTCTTCCCCATAAAACTCTTTCCCACTCCAGGCATTCCTATAAGTGTTATGTTCATCTCTCTTCAAACAATATCCATTAGAAAAACCTTTCCATCGAATTATCAATAGGACTCTAAAACAGAAACAATATTTGCAACTAAAGAAGAAAGTAAACCAAAAGCACTAATAAACAATCCAATAACATCCAAAGCATTTATCTTGAGCAAAACAATTGTAAAATAAATAAAAATTGCAAAATTAATAATCTGAGAGAATAAAGATAATGAGTCTCCAAGTTTCATTTTAAGCAGTTAACGCTCTGATTATTCCATATGCTAACAAAAGCAGAGCAATTATCCCCATTGTCCAAGCAATATATTGCAGTAACTTTAATGTGCTCTTTTTCATAATTATATTAAGATTATTTTATTTATAAACCTATTTCTAAGATTATTTATTATTCTTCAAAAACTGATACAAATGATTGAAGTAATCAGTTTTGAATGAATTTGCCATCTTCTCAACAATCAATTCTGGAGTAGAATTTGCAAGTCTTCCAAGAACAGGATTATGATCAACAATAAGTTCATAGAACTCATCCAATCCCTTAGCTTCAATTCCATCTACTCTTGCATATTGAGGAAGTTTCTTTTCTATCTCCTTTCCTAAATGTGTAGCAACAACCATAAAACATCCCTGTTTGATAAAGAAATCCGCACTCGCAGAAACAATCGCTCCAGCAACTCCCGGCTCTGTAACCGATTCAATCTCATCTGCCAAAATCAATGTCTGCTTCCCAGGCTTTATCTTTGACATTTGTGTAAGAAGAGTTTCAAACGCTCCCTTATTTGTACTGCCCTTATTCTTTGCAAAATAATAAACATCCGAGAACATTGGAAGCTTAACATTCCCGGAAACTGGAAGTCCAAGATTGTAAAGACTAATCAACTGAATAATATGCTCAAGCAGTGTAGTCTTCCCTCCAGAATTAGCTCCAGTCAATATGGAACATCTATTATCTCCATTAAGATTGAATGATATTGCCTGTGCTTTATCAATAAACAAATTCGCAGAACTATCAATAACAAAGTCCTCTGCATTCCCTGGAAAGTTTTTCCCAGCACTATATCTTGAAATTCCAGAAACAAAATCAAAGTACAAAATCAAATTAGAAAGCTCAGAAAGCAAAGCAGGAACTTTTCTTAATTCACCTGCTCTTTTTTTTATCTTCTCTGCAATAGTCGTATGTTCAGCAGCATTTTGCCTCTTTAGAAGTTTATCCATCTCGCTCTCATCAATTTCAATTGGAATTCCCCTTACAAAAAGAGAAGGAGGCAAACCCGAATCATTAACTGCTTTCTTCACAATATTCATCATCTCATCTGGAAGAGTACTCTTACTAAGCATCTTGAAAAGAACATCTCCAGAAATAGTTAACTTCTTTATCTCCTCGGAAACCGCAGCATTTATCGCCCTTGCAGCATTTTCAATATCTTCCTTCTTTATCATCTCCTTTTTACCATCATCCATCAATGGAAACAACTCATACAAAGAAGAAACAATCTCTCCAATTCTTCCATCCAATTTGTTCTCCTTCAATATCTCAATGTTTGCCTTCCATGCAGAAAGCAACTGCACATATCTTTCCAAATAAACCTCATCAACACTATCCAAGAACACTGATTGAGGAAGATTCTCAAATGCCCTAGAGAAATTCTCGCAATCTATAACCTGAACAATGTCATAATCGTCCAGAGAATCAAGGTCACTCTGATTAATAATAAATCTAACCGGACAGCCTAATTTCTGTAGCTCATTAAATGTCTTCTCATCCTCAGTAACTGCAATTATTCCATACTTTGGCTTCCACCATTGCTTTGGAGTATTTATAGAAGAAAGAAATCCAGAATCAATAACATTTCCTATTTTACCAAAGAATTCCTGTCTTCTTCCTATCTCTTTGCTATCAGAACTAAATGAAAAGAAATTAAACAAATTCGAGGTATCTGAAAAACAAAATCCAGAAGAAAGAGAACTAATCACTTTATTGTGTACAGCCTTTGCATCCTTAGTTCTATATATTCCATCTCCCTCGCTCTTCAAAGAAGTCTTAGTTCTATTGAACGGAGAAAGATTATTCTCCCTAATGAATTCGATTATCTCCTCTTTCATCTCTTTTGTCATAAAACTATCTATTTCCAGGTTTTAAAAGATTTTATGTTCTGATTTATTTAACCTACTAACCTCTGATTCCACTAGGAATTGTAGAGGTTCTTCTCTATGAACTCTTTCTAATTCATCTCTAAATACAGAACCAATACTCGTAAAGCTTGGGGCTACCTCATGAGGTTTGCTTACTGGAACCCAATGAGTATATCCTTCCGCCATTGCTTGACAATCTGAAAGTTCAAGAGGAGCAGGTTTTAAGTTATCATCCAGATATTCATCTCCCCCAAAGAAAATGTTCCAAGAACCAAACCATAAATCATGATTATCTCCTACAAATCGATTCATTTCATCATAGCGAACCCTTTCTCCAAAATAATTATTTATATCTCTATGGACTCCTTTTAGGTATTCCAAATATCTTCTGAAGGTATCTGTAGTAAGATTTATTGTAGTTCCAATAACCTCCACGTGCATCTGCTCAAATTCTGCAGGGTTCATTTTTGGGTTAATCTTATATCGATTCATTAAAAGCCATCTATTGCTAAGATCAAACGCACCCAATATCGCTCTAGCGACATGTTCATCCCCGATGTGATCCTTATCATTTTCTTTAACCAATTCTCTTGCTTGTTCTATTGTTTCATAAGCAGATTTTGCGCTCGGAGGCGCCTTTGCATATCCTCCGCCACTTTCATTTGAAAATGAAAAGGACAAACCATTCCTTAAATATAATTCTATAGCCCTTTCTTGATTTTGTGATTTATCAAAATCATTTTCATCAAACCACAAAGCTATTTCCCTTTCCAAATTTCCATTCCAACTAATTTCTCCTCTTTCGCTAATATCCACAACTGGCGCGCGAACATACACGCCTTGTCTAAACAAGTCATTAACTATTCTTACTTTCTCATCTTCACCAATATTCAATAGAGGAGCCATATTTTTAGATTTTATAACTTGCTTTTAACTCTTTCGTTTTCTCAGAACTTATATCCTAAATAATTTCGTCGGCTCGTCCTTTACAGAAACATCTACCTTGGCTCTAAAATCGCTTCTCTCCTTTAGCAGTTGATTAAATGTCCGTACTGCAAGTTTTGGAGTATTATTTGTGCTACTCAAGTGGGAAAGAACAACATTTCTAAGCTTTTTATTAGAATGCTCAAGCACGGCAAGAGACGCCTGTCTATTTGAAAGGTGTCCGCTGTCGCCCTTAACCCAATTCTTCAAAAAGTATGGATAGGGTCCATTCTCAAGCATCTTCAAATCATGATTTGATTCCAAAAACAAAAAGTCCGAATCTGAAATCGCCTCATTAACTCTCTTGCATGCATATCCCAAATCAGTTATAACTGAAATTCTCTTCCCATTAGAAATTGTAAAAGAAACAGGCTCTTCAGCCTTATGAAATTTAGAGAAAGCCTCAACTTCCATTCCAGCCATCTTAACAATCTCTACAGGTTTAATTGAATTTATCAACTCCTCATTTGAGCAAAGAAATCCATTTGCAATTGTTCCATTTGTAGCAAATATTGGAACATTAAATGTCCGAGCAAATACATCTGCCCCTTTAGTGTGATCAGTATGTTCGTGTGTAATAAAAATACCCTTAACATTTTCAGGCTTAAGCCTGTGTGTTTGCATTCTCTCAACAATCCGTTTAGTGCTTATCCCAGCATCAATAAGCACTGCTCCTTTACCCGAATCCAAATAGAAACAATTTCCCGAACTTCCAGATGCAAGAGCCGTTATTTTCATCTTCCTCTTTTTACCTCTTCTCTCAATTTTTAGGAATCATGCAACACAGTTAGTCTATAAGAAGGTTTATAAATCAAATAAAAACATCGATAATGATGGATAAACTAAAAAAATATTTAGACCGGCTAAGAAAAACTCCTGACAAAAAAGTAATTGTAAATCTAGGGGAAGGAGACCGAAGAGAACTCTCTATGCTTACTGCAGAACTTGGAGTATATGATAATTATTGTATTTTGCTAAGAACAGATTTTTCCAAAGCAATAGAATTCTTAAAAAATAGAAGATATCTCCCTACTGCTATTAATGAAGAGCTTGCAGTATTTAATCATCCTCATAACCTTGGAGGGGTAGAATTATCAACAGGACTTAATCGAGCAAATCTAAGTTATTTAGGAGAAAAAGAAGAAACCGTTGCTCAATTAGAAGGAGATTACAACGTCACCGCAATGTTTCATCCAGACGAAAGAAGGCACGCTTCTCAAGAAATGAAAGCTTGTGTATCAATGATAATTGACGTTATTGGTTTTATAAGAAAAAATAAAATCCCTGCCTGTTTTCCAACCTCTGTAGGCTGGAGACATGAAGGAGATATTTCTAGAGTAATATATTATAATCCTTCTCGAACACAAAGATAATTAATCCATCTTCTCCCAAATCTTAAAACCCTCAACGGCATCTTCAACCATTGTAGGACTTTCATTAATAATTCTTATCTCTTTGTCTTTAGGAAGATGCGAAAGCAACTCTTTCCAATTATCTTTTCCAGTGGGAATATGATTCTTTTCTCCTTTCTCCCCATATTCAATTCCAGAAAAATGACAATGCCATTCTTTCCCTGGAAATGCATCAATTATCTTTTCATAATCAACTTTCTTTTCCCTAGCAAGAATGTGCGCAAAATCAATACAAAAAGAACATCCAGTTTCTTTAACCAATCGAGAAACCTCATCCACAGAGCCAAAGACATTTATTTTCCCCATAGTTTCAGGAGCAATCTTTATTTTCCACTTATTTTCTTTTATCACTTCCAATAAATCCAAAATTCCCTTTTTGATGTTATCATAACTTCCTGCTCTATCCTCATCAGTTTTGCCCTTATTGGTATAATATCCTGGATGAAACACAACAACCTTCGCTCCCAATAATTCCCCAATTTTACAACAATCCAAAATCCTTTTCTTCGTAGCAGCTCTCTTCTCAGCTTCATCAGAATTTAAATTCACAAAATAAGGAGCATGTATAGATAATTCAATCCCTAACTCTTTAGCCTTCTTTCCTATTCTTTCCGCATCTTCAGGTTTAATATAAACACTATAAGTAAACGCAATCTCACACGCTTTCAATCCCAGTTTATGATATTGTTCAAGAACATCTTCAGCACTTTCAGAAGGACCAAGCCCCGCAGGACCAAATTTAATCATTTTTTAACCTCCAAAAACGAAGAACAGAAAAATTTATATAACCTTTGTACTTATAATATTCATATGGGGGAACAGGACCTGACGAAACCCGTGTACGCTCTGCGTTGGCACGGCGAGTAGGATTGACGGACCTTCTTACCCCGTATATTGTCTTATTATTTGACATTTTTTAACCTCTCTATATTTAACATAGTATCCAAAACTAAGCTTGCTCGATATTCTGGAGTTCCTTCTGACATCTCACTCTCCCTTTTTATAATGACTTTTTGCCCATCTGCAAATTTTACAAGTTTCCTAAAGTTAGGATACTCGTGATTGTCAACAGAAACAAAGATGATACAGTTTTCATGTTGTTTCAAAAAAGCAAGAACATCTAAATAAATCTCCATGTTCTGTCTCATTTCTCTAATCTTATATTTTATAAAGTAAGAAATAACATTCTCTTTTTCAATTATTTTCTTGATAGCACGAATATATGAAGATTTATGCCTTACCTTTTTATAATGCGCAAACTTGGATATTTTCGGAAGCAATTCTTTTAGTTTTTTGATTTCGATTATTGAATATCCTATTAGATTCACCGAATAATCTATGAATATATAATAATCAAACTCTTTCATGTGACAATTAAACCCATATTGTTAATAAATCTTTAGAAACTATTTTTCATTTAACCTTCCAATCATAATCCTTCAATCTTCCATCTCTGGCCGGATCCCAATAAACAGATTCTTGCGGACCAACATTTCCTATAAGTCTTCCAAACAATATACTCTTCTCATCCAAATGCAATTTTCTAAACTTCTGCTTTCCAGTCAAAGTAGGATCAAATATAACTACATTATTAGTCATTCTCTTATAAAAGTCCGCCCCTAATTTAGAAGGCAATGCAAATGGATTCATCTCTAATGGAGTCAAATTGTGCTGTGTATTATAATGTTTTATAACTGCAATATACGCTGCAATACTGTGAGGATTAAATCTTACAACATCTGATCCTTCCCTTGCACTCTCCCAAGAATATCTAATATCTGAATAAGTTGTATGTCCTGGCTCCTCTCCAGAGTCAAATTTATGTTTCAATCCCCAAACTGCTGCTCTCTTTCCAGTTCCATTATCAACAGGAACATGTTGTAAAGTAACTAAATATCTTCCATGTTTTTCAGTTCTTGATGGAACCTTGCAAACAACTGTCGCTCCTTCTTTAGTTACCCTTCTGGCATCATCATAAGACTTAACCTCTATTCCCCCGACTCCTTCAGAATAAGCAAATAATTGTTCTGCCTGAAGCAAAAATACGAATGGAACGATTCTCTTTCTCTTCTCTCCCACAACTGGTCTCCACGAATATCCTACAAAATTAATTTCTTCTTCTCTCATCCCTTGCAATTTGGCAAAATCTCTCATTCTAACTGCAAGAGGAATTTCCTTAGAAGCCAATGCTTCGTATTCAGAATAGGGTTGAGATAAAGCAATCAGTTCTCCATGTTTAAAACATTTTCTTGACGCTTCCCTACTATCAAGTCCTCCTGCATAAAATCTCCCTGGAGTTATCTGTGCCATCAACTGTAAAGCCTCGCCTGCAGGATTAAGAGCAAGTATTTTATCAACTAAACCTCTAGCTCTGTCTACTCTTTTCAAATCCATTTTTAGAATTTCAGCAGATGTTCTTTCATTAAAAAATGATTTCTTGTTAGTCATATTGTTTGCTCGATATAATTAATTTATAAACCTACTTAAGATAGTGTGGTGATATTTATCCCCTCATTAGAAAACTATTTAAAACACAAAAACCCTGATATAAATATGACAAATAGCAGTTCAATAAATGCACTCTTAGAAGAACTAGGTTTAACAGATAGTGAATCTAAAGTATACCTTGCGCTCCTGGAGTTAGGAGCAAGTCCAATAGGAAGTATAACTAAGAAAACAGGAATACATAGAAGAAATATCTATGACATCACAGATAGACTAATAAAAAAAGGTCTCATTGGATACATCACAAAGAACAACATCAAAACATTCGAAGCAGTAAACCCCCGCAGACTGAGAGACATTCTAAAGGAAAAAGAGAAAAATCTCGACGATAATTTCCCCTTCCTAGAGGAATTATTCTCAAGAACAAAAGAAAAGCAAGAAACAAACTTCTACAAAGGAAAAGCAGGATTGAAAGCAGTCTTCCAGGACCAACTTGAACAAAACAAAGAAGTCCTCATCATTGGAGCAACCCCTCAGGCAGAAGAACTCCTTCCTTTCTACTTCAAATGGTATGATCAAACAAGACTAAAGAAGAAAATAAATATGAAAATAATTGCCTATGAATCTCTTCCATACAAAATCCCTCTAAGTGAAATTCGTTTTCTCCCAGGAAAATATTCAAACCCCTTAGCAATAAACATATTCAAGGATAAAGTAGCAATTATCCTCTGGAAAAAAGACCCCTTGGCAATTGTAATAAAAAACGATGAAATTGCCTCATCATATAAGAAACACTTTGATTTTCTCTGGAAACAAGCGAGAAAATAATTAAAATAACACTAGAAGAAATATAATCAAGAATACTTTGATGGATTAGTTTTAAGATTATCTTTCAATGTTTCCCAGCCACAAAACCTTTGATCATGGTTTATCGCTTCAGCAAATTGTTTCTCTAGATGCTTATATGCAACACCATCGATTAATTCTAATTGTTCATTATGTTGTTCCAAAAACATTAAAAGTTTTGCAAATGACTGTGGACCGCCTCTAGTATCAAATGTGCCTTTTACTTCATGATAACTTCCGCCACTCCTAAAATCAGGCAAATATGTTGTTTTATCCACTCCTGGAAACAGCGTAGAATATTCCCCAGTTATATTCAAAATAAATCTTTTCGGTTCATATTGATAATCTTCTCCTTTCATCATAAAAACCCTTGCAACATTTGCTTCCCAAGTCGATCTAACAAAATGTCCTATATCTCTTCTAAATCCTCCATGAGTTGAAGACAGTGTGGGCGAGACATTTTTTCCGAAAGTATACGACTGAGAACCTCTTTTTCCATAAAATGCACATTTACTTCCACTTTGTCTGATTCTTAAATCCTGTTTCCTTTTAAGAGCAAATTCAACCCCACACATTTCTTCCCACGTTTTTCCTTTGGTCGCGTTTGCCATTTTAACTCTATTTTCAGCACTATGGGTTTTTCCATAAAATGGATTATTTTCTCCTCTCCTCATATCGGATAACCTTCTTTTTGCTTCTTCAGAAAGAGAAGTGCCAGTTAGAGGATTACTTTCTGCTCTATTATTCCAGTTTGGATTTCTCTGCCCGCTTAATGCTTCGGATCTAGAGAGAATAGGTATGCCCATCAGAACCATATATTCCCTTAATCTACCATGACTTGTGGTTAGTTGTGTTAAATCTCCTAATTCCTTAACTAAATCTGCAACAGTTTTTTGATCTTGGTGATACGCCCTATTAAGAAATTGAGGTAAAGATCCATCTGCACCATTCAACACAAGCCCCTTTTCAATTCTTTTTAATCTGTTAAAAACTCGTCTAGACAAAACACCTTTTGTCATACATTCGTCCAAAGTCAATAATGCCATATTTTTTACACCTTAAAGCCTATTTTTAAAGCTTTTCTAGTGTAACTTTAAAGTTAATACAATAGTAAGCTTTAAAAAGTAGGATAAAATGCCACTTTCTGTATGAAACAGAAGATTTCCATTACAATTGATGAATCTCTATCAGAACATATAGACAAGGCTCTAGAAGAAGGCAAATTCAGAAATAGAAGCCACATTCTCGAATACTCCCTAAGAAAATTTCTAAATGACGGAGGAAAGGAATAATGGCTCGAGGAGGAAAACCAAAATTAACAAACAATGAAGCAAGAGCATTATGCTTAGATTATATATTATTTAAAGATGGCATTAAAGACATAGCAAAAAATTATGAAATAAGTTATTCTTCATTAAACAATTATATCCATCGAGGAATTAAATCAGGATTTATAACTGCCCAAGAATTAAATAATGCTATGGTCATAAGATATTCAGCAAATGGAATTAAAGGAGGAAAAAGAAACAAAGAATTAGGATTTGGTATTCATGGAATGACTCCTGAGCAAAGAAGAGAAATTGATAAAAGAAGTGCGGAGCAAGGTATTGGAATTTATAGTTTGTCTGCAGAGCAGAGGGGAAAAATTGGAAAAAGAGTCGCAGAATTAGGTCTCGGAGTTCATGGAAGAACATATGAACAAATGAGAATTGATGGAATTAAAGGAGGAAAAATAAGTGGAAAAAGAAACAAAGAATTAGGTCTCGGAGTTCATGGAATGACTTATGAGCAAAGAAAGACTAATGGAATTAAAGGAGGAAAAAGATCAGCAGAATTAGGAGTTGGAATACATGGGCAATCTAAAGAGCAAAAGACTCTTGATGGAATTAAAGGTGGAATAAAAGTATCTGAACAACTTCGTAAGAATGCTTATCACCTGGAAGGAAGATTCCACACCTCATCACAACAAGAAGGAGCCGTAGCCTTGCTCTTAGAAAAATATATTTCCGAATATCAAGTCAAAGACGGACAAAACTTTCAAGTAAGAAATAATGGAATTAACAATGGGGGAATAGACTTCCTAGTTAATGATGAATTCCTAGAATGGCATCCAACTATACTTGGGGTAAACATCAAAGATCGAAGAGGAGACATTCCAAAAGAAGAAATGCCTTCTTACTTAAAAGTAAGAGCTTCTCTTCCAGAAGAAGAAAGAAAGCAATTTGAACAAGATTACAAAGAAGTTCTAGCAACTAATTACTTTAATAGAAGAAAATCTTCCATAAGAAACTCAGGTTATACAGGTTTAGAATTAAATTTAGCAAGAACTCCTGAAGAATTATATCAATTCATAGCAAGACATTCAACATCATTGCCTTCATTTGACGAATTTAAAACAGAATTCAATCAAAAAGTAAAATATGTAAAAGGATTCAAAGTTGAAAAACAAGATAAAACCACAAATAAAACTGAAGACTCTAAAGACTGGGCATTTGTAAAGTAATTATTCAACAAAAAAAGAAAGAATTAACATTATTATCCCTAAAATAAAGAAAAATCCTCCTGGAAACCATCTCATTATTCTAATTGTCTTTGAAGTATAAGTCATTCTTATGTCAAATAGCTTTCTATTCGTCAAAGCTTGAAACTTCAACATTGGATCAACAAAAAAATACATCAATAAACCAATAACTAAAAATAAAAGTCCCTCTGAAAATAAAATTGGCTGTACCATATCACATCGAAACATGCTTTATCTTTACGAGCACTTTATTTTCCCTCAACAATTCCAAAACCTCTTTATAATTTTCAAGTCCAATTAAAACAGCATTTGACATCTTTTCTGCTTTCAATTTAGACAAAAGCCCAGCTTGCACGTACTCTTTCTTGCCTTTCTTAATAGTATATCCATAAAGATTTCTTATTACCTTCATTTTGTTCTTTTGCTTCAAGCCAGATAAATCATAACTAACTAAAACTGCATTTTCCACCTTTTCATCTGCGAGGATTTTACCATAAAGAACAATTCCATAAATTGAAATTTCCTTTTTAAGTTCTTTCCACTTATCCAAATTAATGTCATCTATAATTAATGAAATTGCATTTTTCATTCCCTTAAGATGCCAGGACCTAGATGCCTTGAGTTCAAACTCATTCAATGCTTCTTTTGAAATTTCTTCAACTTCTTTCTTATAATCTTTTATTGTATCAATAAAAATATCTATATCAGAATCTTTTCTATTATCTCCTCTAGCAAAGCTTCCAAATAATATAACTGCTCTTATCTTTTTCCTATCTTTTAGTTTAGCAAATAAAATTGATAAGTAATCATATACATATTCTATCATTGTTCTTCCTCCAGATTCTTTATTTTATAGAGCAAAGAGATTGCCTCATTTGCTTCTGTTTCTTCCTTTTCCCTTCCATAACAAAGCCTATTTCTTAACTCTTCTATTCTAACCAAATCTTTCAAAATCTCCTGCTTATTGTTAAATTCAAAAGGAAAAGTTTGTTCTGCTCTTTTCAGTGAAGCAAAAAACAAGTGGTTAACATTAAATCCTGGAGAAATTAGGTTTTTTCTGTGCAAAAAAGAGGCAAACAAGTTAGTAGATGCCTCAGAAACGCTAAAACCAATTATCTTTTGTCTTTTTGTAACTAAATTTAATCTAACTTTCTCTTCAATGTCTTCGATCAATTCTTTTGCAGTTTTTTCGTGTTCTTCTATTGATGGCATTACAAATCAAAGAGATATAAGTTTATATATCTTTCTGTTACAAATAACATAAAGTATGTTATGCATAACTTATATTATGTTACTAATAACATAAATACTAAATATCTTATTACTCTGTTAATTTGATTAAAGACTTATCAAATTAACTCTAGTATTTTCAACAGCAGAAAACTGAGTAGCTCCCAAATGCTTAACTCCAAAGTCATCGCATGATCTTATAATCCCAGAAGTTGCAGGTCCATCAATTATAACTGCAAAGACTTTCTGTCTTGAATAATCCAAAGCTCTTGGAACATCTCTTGGTGAAACTTTTCTAATTATATCGAATTTAATATCAACTAAAATTGCATTCTTGCTTCCTCTTATCTTCTCATATGTCTCTCTTACCTTTGCCTTAGCATCTCCAACGAATTCAACTTCCTTTTCAACAGGCTTTTCAACTGACTTTTCAACTGCTCTCTCTTCCCTATCTGCAGCCCTGTCGCTTTCTCTCACATATCCTGCACCATTTCCATTAGTTCCAGAATATTTTAGCATTCTAAGAAAATCTTTTACTCCAACTTTCTTTCTAAGAGACATTAAAATTTCTTTTCCCTGCAATTCCTCAACTTCCTTTCCATCTGGAGCAACTGCAACGTATGCAATATTGGCATTGCTTATGACATTTCCAGCAATCAACTTTCCTCCTCTATCTCCATCAACAAATAATGTAATTTCCTTTGTCTCTCCAAGCTTTGCAATCTCCTTTGGAAGCTTAGTTCCATTCATTCCAATAACATTATTTACCCTATTCTTCAAAAGATTAACAACATCTGCTCTTCCTTCAACAACAACAATCTCATTTCCAGATAAATCTCCAGCTGGAAGTCTCTCATCTCCATATTCCTGAATCTTAGCAGCTCTTGTCTCCTCAGTTAATGTCTTTGACATTTCCCCAATTTCATTCTTAGCCTCTAATCCTTGCAGCAATTGTTTGGCTCTTCCTAAAATGAAATCCCTTTTCTCTCCTCTTACGTCTTCAATCTTATTTATCTTAATCTGTGCTTCAGTTGGACCAATTCTATCAATTGTCTCAAGAGCAGCAGCAATTAATGTAGTTTCAGATTTATCCAAAGCCGAAGGTAATTTGATTTCCCCAACAGTCTTTCCATCAACCAATTCCAATTCGACTTCAATTCTTCCTATTCTTCCTTCCTTCTGAAGTTCTCTCATTTCCATATCCTCTCCAAGCAATCCTTCCGTTTGCCCGAATAGAGCTCCGATTACATCAGGCTTCTCCAAAGGCCCTTCAGCCTTGAAGCTAGCATGAATCATATACTTTATCGATACTGGACTTACTTTTGCCATTTTGTTTTTCTATTTCTCCTATTGTCTAAAGCAATTTCTCACTTACTACTAAGCAATTTTTCGCTTTATTTATGTTTGAAAGAAGCTGTATAATACAGACACACACTAATTGCCCACACGGGCGTGAATATGATAAGTTAATTTCTATCTTATATTAACTTCTTTCAACAGCTAAAAACACGCTTTGTTTATAAAACTTTCGCTTATTTTGGCTACATCCCAAATAGCAATTAGTCTTTAATTGCTAGGTTTATCAAACAAAATTTTAGCATATCCACATCAAATAATTCTTCTTCGATGATAATCTTACCTTAAATTTATC
>Ga0208373_1001249_pt1 | contig 35299 bp, 23 predicted proteins | sample RifOxyC2_FD_184036 | JGI IMG/M metagenome (GOLD analysis project Ga0208373, IMG submission 184036) | Soil microbial communities from Rifle, Colorado - Rifle Oxygen_injection C2 (SPAdes) | ecosystem: Environmental > Terrestrial > Deep subsurface > Rock core/Sediment | place: Rifle, Colorado... | reverse complement strand
GTGTATGCGAACGACGGGGGAGAAGTGGCATGCGACAGCGGCGCCGCGCCGTGATGTGCTGCAAAACCTCGAAAAAGATGCCATAAAACTGCGTGGCGATTCGCGGCGTATTCTCTTTTGCTTCCTGATTGATCCGTATCAGCCGATTGAGCGTACGGAACGACTGACACGGCAGGCGCTGGGGATTGTTGCAAAAAACCGGCTTAACAGCCAGATATTGACCAAAGGTTGTGTGGATCTCATCCAGGAAGACATGGCTCTGATGAAGAATGAAGGCGGATTGATAAGGAGGGGGAATGAAATTTGAACAGTTACTGACTCTCTTTCAGGAAACCCACCGGGAGTTGCAGCAACGGGCCACCCGGTCGGTGGATATTGCCCTTGTTGTTCGAAACTGGCTCTTTGGCTGGTACATTGTGGAGTTCGAAAAGGGCGGGACGGACAGGGCTGAATACGGCTCCAAATTGCTGAAGAGGCTATCACAACTGAAAATCAAAGGATGCTCTGAGCGTGGACTTGCCTTATATTGCAAGTTTTATAACGACTATTCAGAAATTTCGCAGACACTGTCTGCAAAATCCGAGATCCTGGCCAAGATTCTTAATGTTCACAAATCGGCAAGCTGGTTGATCTGGAAATTGTCAAACGCGAAGGTCAGGCCAGAGCCAGTTATTATGTGATGCGCTGACCGGTTGTCGATTTGGTTGTCGATTGGTTGTCGATTTTGTGACCTGGGCGATTTATCGTAAATACGAATACGAGTATGAAAGAGATCCAACTTTTCTCATATTCTAATGATTCGATAGGTTATTGAATCATCTTTTCAGGGGACTTCCATGAAGGCTATCCGGATATTCGATGAATTCTGGTTGCTCATCGCCTTTGTTTCTGATAGATTACCTACTATTATTGGGATGTTTCACCAAGCGGATGGAAAGTATGCTGATCGCCATCAACAATCAGAACCCCCAGTTGCGACTTGTGCGCAGGGCGGTGGAAACCATTCGCGCCGGCGGGATCGTCATTTATCCCACCGACACGGTATATGGAATGGGGTGCGATCTGTTTAACAAGAAGGGTATCGACCGAATTTATGAAATTCAGCGACGCGACCGGAAAAAACCGCTCAGCTTTGTCTGCGCCGACCTCAAGGACATCAGCCGTTACGCAAGAGTCACCGACGAGGCCTATAAAATAATGCGGCGCCTGCTTCCGGGGCCTTATACTTTCGTCCTCGCAGCCTCCCGGTTAGTTCCGAAAATGATCCTTCCCAAAAGGCAGACAACGGGTATCCGCGTTCCCGACAACAGAATCTGCCAGGCTCTTGTCGCCGAGCTGGGCTCGCCTGTCATCAGCGCCAGCGTCAAGAATGAAGAAGGGGAGCTGCTGAGCGACCCCCGTATCATTGAAGAGCTCTTCGGCAGAAGGGTGGATATTATAATCGACGGCGGCATCATAGCGGCAAAACCTTCAAGCGTAATCAGCATTCTCGAGGAAGGGACAGTGGTGCTCCGGGAAGGAAAAGGCGACGTATCGGCCTTTCTATAAGAAGCAGGCGGGTTGAAGGCGACGCGCAAAGATGCGCTCCGCGAGTAAACCTGACTAATAAAATAATATATTAAAGAAAAGGACATTTATGAGCAAAAAGATGCTGATCAACGCCGTCCACCTCGAACAGAAGCGCATGGCGATCGTGGAAGATGACAAACTGGTCGATTTCAACATCCAGATGGCCGTGCGGGAACCTATAACGGGGAATATTTACAAAGGGATCGTGATGAAGGTAGAGCGGGGGCTGCAGGCGGCCTTCGTAAATTACGGCGGCAAAAAAGACGGTTTCCTGCCGCTTCGGGACGTAAGCTCGAACAACTATACGGAGACGAACGGCTCTCATGACGGCCCGCGGCAGACACTCAAGCCGGGTCAGGAGATTCTGGTCCAGATTATCCGTGAGGTAAGCGAGCGCAAAGGCGCCCTGCTGACATCCTTCATTTCTTTGCCAGGGCGATATCTGGTGATGCTTCCCAACAAGGAAAGCAGCGGCATCTCCCGAAAGATCGAAGACGAGGAGGATCGCAAGCGGCTCAAGGAACTGGTTGAACAGATCAAAACTGAAGAGGGAATCGGGTTCATCGTCAGAACCGCGGGGATGAACCGGACAAAACAGGAACTTGCCCGTGATTATCAACACCTCTTCAGGCTGTGGACGGAAATCAAAAAAAAGACGAAAGAACTGCCCGCCCCCTCGCTGATCTACCAGGAAAGCGCTTTCGGGGTTCGCTCTCTGCGCGACTACTTCACGACCGACATCGATGAAATCCTTGTTGATGACATGGAAACGTTCCGGCAGATGAGAACCTACTGCAAGGCGGTTGCGCCCCGCAATCTGAAGATAATAAAACTGGACAAGGAAAAGACCCCCCTTTTCGACAAACACCAGTTGGAGGAGCAGATTCGCGTAATCTACCAGGAGCGGGCCGACCTGAAATCAGGCGGCTATCTGATCATCAACCCCACCGAGGCGATGATCACCATCGACGTCAATTCCGGACGGGGCTCTCACAAAAGAAACGTCGAGGAAACCGCCTACCAGACAAATCTGGAAGCGGCCGAAGAGATTGCCCGTCAGCTTCGCCTGCGCGACCTGGGTGGGTTGATCGCCATTGACTTCATCGACATGATGGATCAGAAACACAACACTGAGGTGGAAAAGACCTTTAAAAAAGCCCTGACGATGGATCGGTCGCGCATCCAGCTTGCCCACATCTCCAAGTTCGGGATACTCGAACTCTCCAGGCAAAAAAAGCAATCCACGATTCAGGAGATAAGCTACACGGCATGTCCTTACTGCCATGGCCGGGGCATGCGCCCTTCCCTTGAATATATCGCGCTCAACGCCTATCGAAAGGTGGAAACACAAGCCGTCAAGGGACTCGCCTCCGAGATAAAGGTCGACGTGCACGACGAGATAGCAGACTATCTGCAGAATCAGAAACGGGCGGAGCTCAGCCGCCTGGAAAACGATTACGACATGTCGATACATATCTACGGCAGCCCTGAAGTGGCATGGGAGGAGTGCAAAATTGAGGCAACAAAACGGGAGTTGCCCCTCCCGGCCGAAATAGCTCAACCAAGGAATACCGACGCAGCGGAAAAAGAAAATATAGAAGCGGAAGAGCTGTCGGAAACGGAACAGCCGGAAGAAGAACCGGAACCGGAGATTTCCCGCAACCCTACAAATGAAGAGAAAAAACAAAAAGAAGCAAATCCCCCAAATGCCAAGCAGGACCTGAAAAAGCGCCGGGGAAACAGATCAGGGAAAAAGGCCCCTCAAGCACCGCCCGCGCGGCAGGAGACAGCTCCCGCTGAAAAGCCTGCTGCTGTTGTTTCTGTTGCTGTTGCTGAAAACAGCGAACAGATAGTCGAACCCGCAGTCGAACCGGCGAAGAAAAAATCCCACCGGCGGCCGCGTCGTCGTCGCAAGACGCCAACGGGCGCAGCCTCCGCCCCGTCCCTGGTTGCAGCGCCCGCTGTCCCGGCCGCAGAGAAAAGGCCGGAAGTGGCGGCGCCTAAACCTCCTCCCCCGGCAGCCGGGCGGGCGGCAACAAAAACAAGGGGCCCCCTGCCCAAAAATAAACCGCCTGAAAAAAAGGAAAAAACCATCATTGAAGATCCTCTCCATCAACTGAGAAAGGTCTTTGAGGAATTCGACGATAACTACTGAAAAAGGGGAAAAGATGTTAAAAGGAAAGAAAATCGCCATCATCGGCGGGGGGGTAATGGGCGGAGCCCTTGCGCAGGGAATAATTTCCCAAAGCGATGTCAGCCCCCAGTCATTGACCATTGCCGATACCGATAAAGTTCGGCTGAACGAACTTGCCGGCATCCTCAAGGTATCGGTAACAACCGACAATCGGGAGGCGATGCGTGGCGCCGACGTGCTTTTGCTGGCCGTAAAACCTCAGAAAATGGGAGAGGTTCTCGCCGGGCTTGACGCCTCATTGGCCCAAGGGATCACCTGCATCACGATCGCAGCGGGAATAGCGACCTCCTTTATCGAGGAGCGCCTCGGAAAAGGAGTGCGGGTCATTCGCGTTATGCCGAACATGCCCGCCCTGATTGGCGAAGGGGCGGCAGCTTTGTGCAGAGGCTCTTTCGCAACCGCGGATGATATGAAACTGGCAATGCAAATTTTTGATGCCGTCGGCATAACCGTGGAGGTTAAAGAGGAGCTGATGGACGCAGTCACGGCCCTCAGCGGCAGCGGTCCGGGATACGCCTTTTTCATTATCGAGGCCTTCGCCGAAGCGGGAGTCCGGATGGGGTTTGACTGGGATGTCGCCCTGAAGTTAATCTCCCAAAGCCTTATCGGCTCGGCAAAACTTTGCCTGAAGGGCGAGAAGCACCCCTCTGAACTCAGAGGAATGGTCGCTACTCCCGGAGGCACCACGCTTGCAGGCCTGAAGGTACTGGAGGATGGCGGACTGAAGGAACTGATCGCCGCGGCGGTTGAAGCGGCGACAAAAAGATCAGCCGAATTGGGGGGACGCAAATACACGCCGCTTAACACTGCCCCCGGCTCACTTTCGGAAACCTGATTGATGTTATTTCCGAATCGGACAGTCGCGATCAAGTATTTGAAGTCAAAGGGAGAACGATTATGGTGAACGAGGCAACGGTTGAAGGACGCAGGATCGCCTTCTGGGGCAACGATGACGGTTTCTCCCCGCAGCGTCAAACCCTTGTTTTCATCCACGGCTCCGGGGGCGCCTATGAGGATTGGAACCAGCAGATTCTCGCCTTGAAGAATAACTTCAATATTGCCGCTTTGGATCTGCCCGGCCACGGGAGGTCCGCGGGGCCGGGGGAACAGGAAGTGTTTGCCTATGTTGCGTTCGTGGAGAAATTCATAAAGACGGCCGGCATCGTCAAGCCGGTTTTGATCGGCCATTCGCTGGGCGCGGCAATCTGCCTGGGATTTGCGATCAAAAAAGGCGATGAAGCCGCCGCCATTGTGCCGGTAGGCGGAGGGGTTACAATGCCGGTCAACCCTCTCATCCTCGACGGTCTGAAAAATGATCCCCCGGCGACTATCGCCACCATTGCCAAATTCTCCGTCGCCAAGGCAAACCGGGAGAAATTCGCCGCTCCTTTGGCGGACTCCCTTTCCAGGGCAAACAGGGAAACGATTCATGGCGATTTTACCGCCTGCAGCAGGCTTGATATAACCGCTGCCATTACCGGGATCCGGGTGCCGACACTGGTCATTTGCGGGGCAGAAGACAAGATGACCCCCCCGGCCATGTCCGAATACCTGCGGGATAACATCCCCGGGGCCGTGCTTGCCCTGATTCCGGAAGCGGGACATTTTGCAATGCTGGAAAACCCGGATAAGTTCAATATCACCCTGACCGATTTCGTAAATTCCCTGCCGCAACGGGCAGGAAAGCCCTGAAGTATATTTAAGGAGCATCCGCATGTTTATACTCGGTAATTTTATCGCGGCCATTGCCCACATCATCGATATTCTGCTCAGCGTCTATTTGTGGATTGTAATTATCCGCGCGGCCTTATCGTGGGTAAATCCCGATCCCTACAATCCGATCGTCCGCCTTATCCATCAGCTTACGGAACCGGTTATGGCGCCGATCCGCCGCCGGATTCCCCTCCGGGGGGGAGGAATGGACTTTTCCCCGCTTGTTATCCTGCTGGCGATTATCTTTCTGCAGAGTTTCCTGGTATCGAGTCTGCTGCAGCTTTCCAGCTATTTACGCTGACGAAGCCCCCATGATTCCCTTGCATCAAACCGAAGGCGGCGTTACTTTTCGTATCCGGGTCGTGCCGCGGGCCTCCCGCTCGGAGCTTGCGGGCATTCAGGATGACGCCCTCAAACTCAGGATAACGGCGCCCCCCGTGGATGGAAAGGCAAATGAAGAGTGTATCCGGGTTGTTGCGGATTTTTTCGGCGTTAAAAGACGGCAGGTGACAATTATCAGCGGCCATGTCTCACGAACAAAGACGATCGCCATAGCAGGAAGAAGCACCGGGGAAATAGCCGCCCGTTTGGAGCAACTGCCCTCCGGCAACGGGAAATGAGTCTGCTGTTTTCAGGGACCGTCCCGCATGTAAGCTTCAAGTTTTCCAGGAACGGCCATTATTACTCCGGCAAGTAAACATGTCAAAGGTTGTCATGCCGGACTTGATCCGGCATCCAGTCCTCTTCTGGCTTTCCACTTTCGCGGGAATGACACTATCGGCATTAATTGTTGCCGAAGTAATAAATTTTCTTCAGGAATTTATCCTATGTCTGATGCAACCGGTTCCGAAAATTCGCGAGTTGTCCGGGCGGCGGGCGTTGTGGGGATGGCGACGCTGCTTTCCCGCCTTTTCGGATTTCTCCGGGATATGATCGTCGCCGGCCTCTTCGGCGCCGGCCTGGCCACGGATGCCTTTTTTGTCGCCTTCCGGATTCCGAATCTGCTGCGGCGTCTCCTTGCCGAGGGGTCGCTGACTGTATCGTTTGTCCCCGTTTTCACTGACTATCTTAAGAATAAAAGCCGTGAAGAGGCGATGACCCTCGCCAACGTCACCTTCACCGCCCTGTCGATACTGCTGGTTTTGGTTTCGCTTGCGGGAATCATCTTTTCACCCCTGATTGTAACGGCAATGGCGCCGGGGTTCGTCAAATCGCCGCCCCGTTACGAGTTGACTGTTTACCTGACCAGACTGATGTTCCCGTATATCTTTTTCATCTCCCTCGTCGCACTTTGCATGGGCATCCTCAATTCCCTCCGCCATTTCGCGGCGCCGGCGATCGCCCCGGTACTTCTGAACATCTCGATCATCCTGGCCGCGTTGTTTCTCCGCAATTTTTGCCAGCCCCCCATAGTAGCGCTGGCCATCGGCGTTGTTATCGGCGGCGTCCTGCAACTGGCATTGCAGATCCCGTTCCTGCTGCGCATGGGGGTCAAACTGAAACCTGATTTTCACTTCCGCCATCCGGGGTTGAAAAAGATAGGCGCGCTCATGCTCCCCGCGGTCTTCGGCGCGGCCATCTACCAGATAAACATCTTCATCGGGACGATCCTGGCGTCGCTGCTGCCCACGGGAAGCGTCTCCTTTCTTTACTATGCGGACAGGATTGTCGAACTCCCGCTCGGGGTTTTTGCGATCGCCGTCGGCACGGCAACCCTGCCGAGCTTCTCGGAACAGGTTTCCCGGGGACAATTCGAACAGCTCAAAAAAACGCTCTCGTTTTCACTCAGACTGCTGCTCTTTATCACGATTCCCGCAACAATCGCGCTGATCGCTCTGCGCATTCCGATCATCTCAGTACTTTTTCAAAGGGGTGAATTCGATCTCAATTCGACGATCCAGACCTCCCGGGCATTGCTCTGTTACAGTATCGGCCTCCCCGCTTTCTCCATTATCCGCATTATCGTCGCGGCCCACTACTCCCTGCAGGACACAAAATCACCGATGAAGGCCGCCATCGTCGCCTTGATCGTAAACGCCCTTTTGAGCCTCGCCCTGATGTTCCCGCTGAAGCACGCGGGGCTTGCCCTGGCCACGTCGATCGCCTCGGTGGTGAATGTCGCGATGCTCTGGGTCATTCTGAGAATCCGCATTGGTGAGTTTCTGGATCGTGAATTCTACCGCTCCATAGCCCGGACAGGGCTCTCTTCTCTCGTCATGCTGGGGGTCATCCTTTCTGTCGGTTTTTTCTATCCCTGGGACATCGCCAACCCCTTTAATGCAAAGCTGATTTATCTTTCCCTTTGCGTCATGAGCGGCGCCGCCGCCTTTTTTACCGCCGCCTTTTTCTTTCACAGTCAGGAGATTGCCGCGGCCGTGGCAGTCGTCCGGCGGCGTCTTCAGGCAAGCAAACAATAAAAAGACACTTGACAGTTCCATAAAATTTCATCATAAGGGGCCGGGTTCCGAAAGGGACGATAACTATATTTTAACGGAGGAAGGTATGAAAAATTTCAGAAAAACGGCATCACTATTAATTGTTGTTTCGCTTCTCTTTTTATTCAGCGGTTGCGCAAAACCACCAGAGGCGGAGCAGAAGGCCGCCCAGACAGCCATGGAAGCCGCCGTTGCCGCCGGGGCAGACAAGTACGCTGTTGCCGAGTTGGGTGAGGCGAACAAGCTGAAGGAAACCGCAGATGCCCAGGTAAAGGGGAAGAAGTACAAAGAGGCCAAACAGGCTTACATCGATGCGAAAGCGGCTTTCGAAAAGGCCGCCGGCGCTGTTGAGGCCGGCAAGGCCGCCGCTGTCGCTGCCGCGGTTGCCGATGCCAACGCCGCATTGACGGCCGTTGAAGAGGGGTGGAAGGCCGTTGAGGCCGGAGCCGCCAAACTCGGCAAGAAACTGAAGGCGCAAAAGGCGGCCCTGGCGGCCGATGCCAAAGCCTTCGGAGATAACCTGAAGGCCGCCAAGGGTTTGGTTGCCACCGACGCCATAGCCGCAAAGGCAAAAGCGGAGGAATTGAAAGCTCTGGTCGAGAAATGGGCTGCCTCTCTCAAGGATCTCGCGACTGCTCCCGCTGCTCCCGCCAAGAAGAAATAGCAAGTTAATCAGCGCGCAAAGTATTAGAACAGAAACGGCCCGTCAACGACGGGCCGTTTCTGTTCTATAAGCCTGTTGGCTGTGAAAAATCCCTTTCCTGACAGATATTGAACGTTTGGAACGTGCTGTATTTTATTGCCGCTTCAACATTAAAAATTAAACGACAGGGTTAATATCGTTTCCCGGCTTGGGACGCGGCCGTTGAAAACGAAGTAATCCGTCACCCAGTTGAAGCGCTGATTGAAGATATTGCGACATTCAAGGTTGATGCTGCCTCTCTTTTTGGGAAATTCATAGCCGATCTTCGCGTCGGTGAGCCAGATCTCTTCAGCATCGCGGCTGACGGATTGAAAGCGGGAATGGCGATAGGTCTCCGACAGGGACGCCGAAAATCCCAGCGCGTGGACGTATTTCAAACCGGCTATAACCAAGTGGTCTTCCCGGTTGGCCTCCGGAAGGCTGTCGTCCTGCGCGTCCTGGAAGCGGTAGCTCACCGCCAGCCCCACCCCCTGCCACAGAAGCTGATTCAGCGCGACCGCCGCCCCTTTCATCCGTCCGCGATCCTGCTGCTCGACCGTTGCCGCGGCGGCATCGATCAACCGATGCGTGTACTCCTTTTCCAGATAAAAACCGCCCAGGGACAGGAAGCCCGATCGCCATTCCCTTTCCCAGGTGAGGTTGCCTTCCCGGATCACGGAACCCTGGAAGTTGTTTCGCAGCACCGGGATGCCGCCGATATCCATCGGATCGATCCGGCTGGTGATGTACGGCAGGAGATAGCGAAAGGCGGCCAGCCGGAAGGTGTCCTGATCGGTCGGGGTAAAGATCAGGCCGAGGCGCGGATTCCATTCGTTCAGCGTCCAGGCCGTTTTGTAAAGGGGGTCGCCGTTCTCCATCCGGTCAAAGTAGAGGGCGGCCTCGGCGCTGAAGGTTCTGCTGATCCGCCAACTGTCCTGAAGGTAGTAGCTTGCGGATCGCCGGCCCGTGTCGTTACGGAGCGGATTCCGGTAAATGTTGATGCTGACGTCGGTCAGGGTTCCTGAGGATATAATTTTATTCACATCCGCCGAACTGACGCCGTCCAGGTTATTGTCGCCCCAATACTGGACGGAGCCGAGGATCAACTGATGCGTCCCGGCCTTAAAAAGAAACTGCCCCTGCAACTGATCGTAAGGCGTCTCATTCCCTCCGGAAAATAGCGTATTTCCGATTGCGGTCATCGGAGGCGGCCCAGCCAGGTCCTGGCTGAAGCTTTTCAGGTCGTAGAGATCCGTCTTTGAGCTCATCCGGCTGAAATGCAGCAGGAGGTCCGACCGGGGCGAAAAGTGGTGGTGGTACCCCAGTTCGAGGCGGGTCAGGCTGTTTTCCGTCCAGGCGTCCGGCTCCCGCGGCGCGTCCCACTCGTACCGCGGGTAGCCCATGTCTTTCTGTTTCCACTGCTGTCTTGAAAAAACGGCCATGACGCCGTCCTTCATGGTGGGGTCCCATTTTCCGTAAGCGGCAAAATTGCCCACGCGCTCGCCATTGCTGCCGCGCCAGCCTTCCGCCTCCTGATAGGCGCCGCCCGCGGCCAAGGCCAGATTCAGCGCGGGAATGGCGCCGTCCACGATGATCTCGCCCCCGCCGGTTTTGCTCTCCCCGACCAACCCCGTGATCGTTCCGTTGATGGCCGGTTTTTCAAAAAAACTGGTGTATTCGTTGAAGGTATTGAAGGTGTTCACGTTGGCCGGCTGCAGCAGTCGCGCCAGCAGTGATTCCCCGGCGAAGGCCCAGGAGCGGTCGTCGGCATCCCGCAGCGCGCCGGACAAAAAGAGGTGTCCGCCCGCATTGCCGTAATCCTGTTTGACGGAGGCCATGGCCTTGTTTCTTGCCCAGGCCAAAAGACCGAGCTGGTTGTACAGCAGGGAGAGGTCGATATTCTTGGAGGCCAGATCCCGGTCCAGGAGAAAGCGGGAGCGGTAAACGGCCCGGTTGTCGTTGAGCGCCACGGCCCGGTTGATCGCATTGATGGCCTCCGTCGGCCGGTTCAGATCGCGCAGGATGACGGCGCTGTAAAACGCCGGCGTCGGATCCCGCGGGTCGAGCTTGGCCGCAACGGCCAGCACCTCCAGCGCCTTTCCAAAGCGCTCAATCTGATGGAGCATCTTTCCCCAGTAGCTCAAAAACAGCGCCCGGCGGGGTTCCAGCAGCACCGCCGTGGTGATTTCCTCCATGGCCTGGGCGGTATTGCCCTTGCGCATGTACGCGAGGGCCAGCCCCATGTGCGATTCGCCGAGGGAAGGGTCCAGTTCGACGGCGCGGTGGAAGGAGGCGATGGCCTGGTCCACCTGCCGGCGGGCCAGAAGCACAAAGCCGAGGAGGTTATGGGTTTCCCCCTGTTGGGGCGCGATCCGCAGGGCCTTTTGTGCGGCATCAAGGGCCTCTTCCTGGTCGTCCATGCCGAATCGCAGCCGGGCCAGATTCACCAGGGCGGAGACGTTCCCCCCGTCGAGCGCCAGCGCTTTGCGGGTTGCCAACAGCGCGAGGTCGAGATCGAACGCCGCCTGGTGGGCATAAGCCAGTACCAGATGGGCGGTGGATGATCCGGGCTGGAGCTGTGTGGCCCGCCGGGCGCTCTCCAGCGCGTCCGCCTTCCGGCCGAGCATGAGCTGCGTCATGGAGAGCAGTGACCATGCCAAGTCATCCCCGGGATGGCTTGCGATCACGAGATTCAGTTCCTCAATGGCCTTGCTGAGTTCCCCCGCGATAAGATCCGCTTGGGCCTGCCGCAGGTGGTCTGGCATTCTTTGTTCATAAAACAGGGGGGGCAGCGGAATCGTCCATTGAACGGCATCCTCCGGAGTCAGGATTAAACGTTTGACAAGCGGCTGGGAATCGCGAGCCAGTACCTGCTCCCCCTCCCGGACATCCACTGCGCCGAGGTCGTTTCGCACCTGCAGAGTCCCTTCCAGAACGGTCAGCGTCCCGCTTTGATCGGGGGCAATTTTGATGTCCACTTCCGTGCCCCTGATGCCCGCAACCGCTGTCGGGGTATCGATCCGGATCTGAATGTCCTTGTTCTTGTTGCGGAACCAGCCCTGGCCTTGTTCCAGCCGGTACCAGGACGATGCCAGAAGCTGCCTGACCGGGATGACGCTTTTAAGCCTCTGCCATCCCGACGTTGGCGCCGCCTCATTGAGCGCGAAACGGCTATTCCGGTTCAGTTGCAGGAGTGTTTCGTCGGCAAGAAGAACGGCGGCCCATCCATCGGACCCGGTTTGAATCGTATTGCCCGGCCACAGCAACTGACCTGCCTTTATCGGCGTCCATCCGTCCGGTTTGGCGGATACCTCGACGCTTCCGCGAACGTTGATCACCTTCCCGGCAGGTATCTCATCGGCGGCAAAGGCCCTCCTTTCAGCGATTCCCCAGAGGAACGCAATCAGGACCGCCAGGACGCAGAAGAACCTTCCCAATCCCCTGTATGCCATTGTTGTGTGCTGGTATCGGATTGTTAAACCTCCCTCTTCCTGTGGCGGCATCATCAAGACCGGTTCCCTCTGTCTATTGCACCCGTGTCCCGACAATCTTCTGCAGGATGTAGATCACCTCCGGCAGGCCGATCCTGCCGTCTCCGTCGCAGCCTGCGTTTACCTCCTGACCGGCCGGGATGTTGTCGCCCATGACCCGGAGGGCCAGGATCTGTCATTCCGGCGTCCCTTCCAGCTTCACTTCATAGCCGGTGCTGCGGCCGCCGGCATCGCTTTTCCTCAAGATGCCGAATTCCAGCAAGGCAGTGATATCGCGCAACGCAGTGTCTTGAGAGCATTTGGCCAGTTTGGCCCATTTTGAGCTGGTCAGTTTGCCGTCAAAACCATCGAGCAGACGGTTCAACATCATGATCTGGCGTTGATTCAGGCTGCGTGCCTTGTTTTGTTCCCAGAAACGGGCCTTGGCAAGCACCAGGGCCAACGTCTCCTCCGCCCTGTCCATCGCCTGACAGAGATTTTCCAGAAACCAATCAAGCCAAGGAGTCACGTCCATGCTGCCCTTTTGGGTCCGTTCCAGCACCTGATAATATTCACTGCGATTGTATTGAATCTGTGCCGACAGGCTGTAAAAACGGCGGCTTGTGCCCTCTGAACGAGCCAGAGCCATGTCGCCGATGGCTCGCGCAATGCGCCCGTTGCCGTCATCAAAAGGGTGCAGGGTCACAAACCAGAGGTGAGCCAGCCCCGCCTTCAGAACCGGCTCGATGCCGGTATCGGTTGCATTGAACCAGCACAGAAAACGGTCCATCTCCTGCCCCAGACAAGCTGCCGGAGGGGCCTGATAATGGACCCGTTCATGACCGAAGGCCCCTGAAACGACCTGCATCGGACCGGCGGCATCGTCCCGCCAGGCGGCCACACGTACCGTTGCCAAACCGCTGCGCCCTGTGGGGAACAAGGCGCCATGCCAGGCAAAAAGGCGGTCGGCGGATAATGGCTGGGTATAGTTGCGAGTGGCGTCGAGCATCATCTCAACCACGCCATCAACATGGCGATCCGCCGGCGCTATCGCACCGATATCAAGTCCTAACCGTCGCGCCAGTGAGGAGCGAACCTGTTCAGCGTTTAGGTTTTCTCCCTCGATTTCACTGTTTTTTACGACATCCAGCGTCAGCGTGGAGAGCTCGGCTTCATCCTGCAAGCTGAAACCCAATGTTTCCATCCTCCCTATCAGACGCCCCTGACGATGACGCGCCTCGGACAGCATCCCTGTTAGACGAGTGAGATCAAACTGCCAGTTCGGCCATTGTTGCTGTTCCCAGATGTACATGTGATATTCTCCGCTTTATTTGCGGTCATAATAACATATAATCGCCGCATAAGGTAAGCGGAATTTGCATTTACCCCCCCTGCGACGGCATCATCAAGACCGGGTCCCCCTATTATTGTTGTCTTATCCCCGCCACCTTCTGCAGGATGTAGATCACCTCCGGCAGACCGATTTTGCCGTCTCCGTTTACATCGGCATCAACCGGAATGGACACCACCGATGGAGGCAGAGGAATTTTGGAAATCACCTGGAGGGCAAGAATGGCGTCGGCAAGATCCACCGACCCGTCGTTGTTAACATCGCCATGCTCAGAGGCCAATTTAAAGGTGACGTTCACCGTGTGGTTCGCCGACACGCTGATGAGGACATACTGCCTGTTCGTCAGCGTTTTCGGACTGCCGTCGACCGTGAAGGCGTCCACCTGATAACCCACCGAGGGGGTGACCGTGCAGGTCGAACTGCCACCGTAATTGACTTGGTTCGGTGTGCAGGAGATACTCCCGTTGTTTCCCATGGTTGCGGTGATCGTGCAGGTATTGATGGCGAACGTGGCAGCTATGGTCTGGGCCGCCCTCACATTGCTAAAGGTGTGGCTCGTGACAGCGCCTACAGAAGTCCCGTCCACCAGCACATCTGCCACATGGTAATTGGGATTCGGCGTGATCGTGCAGGTCGAGCTGCCTCCTGAGTTGACCGGGTTCGGCGTGCAGGAGATCGCACCATTCTGCCCCTCCGCAGCAGTAATGGTAAACTGGACGATCTTAAAGGTCACATTCACGGTGTGGTTCGCCGTCACGTTTCTGAAGTCACGCTGGTTGCTCGTTAGCGTTGCAGGGTTGCCGTCAACCGTGAAGACATCCACCTGATAACCGACCGCTGGACTGACCATGCAGCTCAAGTTGCCTCCGTAGTTGACCGGGTTCGGCGTGCAGGAGATCGCACCATTCTGCCCCGCCGTAGCCATAATGGTAAATTCACTGCCCAGCGGCACCATACTGATATTGACCGGCGTTTCCTGTCCGGCCTGAACCACCACATCCTCAACAATCACGCTGTTGTATCCCTCGACATTGACCGAGAGATTCACCGTTCCTGCTTCTACTTTAAGGATAAAGCTCCCATCCGCACTGAGGGCAGACCCCAAGCCGGCTTGTATGGCGGCGCTGGTGATGCGTGCCATATCCAGGTCACTGGAAATTATACCCGTGATCGTGCCGATGTCGAGCGCCGTCGGCCGGTATATCCTGAGATCGTAATTTGTCCCTGTTCCATAGAGGGCGGGATCATAGTTCTTCACCCGGACATAGTAAATCCCTGTCTTCGGGGCCTTCCACGCGAACAGTTCCTCCTCGCCCGGGCCTACTTCATCACCGGGGCACTGCTGGTTTTCTGGCGGGCATCCCCCATCAGGAGGGCCAAAAATCTGCGTTATGCCATCTCCGTCATACAGGCGAAGCACCACATCCGCGTTGGGTCCTGCATTACCCGCCTTGACCTCGTAGATTTCACCGGCCACGGCATAGAATTTAACCCAGTCTTCATCCCCCGCCGCATGAAAATTGTGCCTCTGGGGGCTCTCGTCGTTGAGGATGATGACGGAGGCCTTCTCTCTCGTATTGTCGTCCTCGTAGGCATCGGGCCCTATGGATTGCGTCACCGTTGTCGTCCTGGGTTCAGAGATATTCCCCTCGGTGTCCATGGCATAGATGGCAATATCATACTGGCCAGACATGGAGAAACCATTGTAGCTTCCCTCATAGCTTGAGGAAGAAGCATTATAGGTCAGCTCGATGACACCCGGCGGGCTCGTCACGGGAACATTGAGGGGGGTTTGATTGCCTCCGGGGGGCGTGATCAGCGCCCAGACCTTGTCGATCGTCCCGGTGGTGGTCACATCCCTGGCCCAGACAGTGGCCGAGGTACCCCCGGGAAGGGTCTGGGGAGGAGAAACAGATCCGATGAGTGGATCGTCGGCCGCCAAGGTGATTCCAAACCCGAGGATATAGTTCCTGGCAATACCCCCATCGCTCTTCGTAGCAATACCATCCGCGTTATCATCCAGAAGCGGCGTCTGGCCGGCGCAGAGAAATCCCATTGCCCTCCTGGCGTTGATGTAGGCGTCCCAGAGACTGGCGCCGTTGAGGACATTCCCCCAAAAGAAACGGGAGAAAGAGATATTGCCATTGGAAACAAAATAGACGGGCTGGGCCCCACCGGTACTGGACATAACGATGCGCTGCTTCCCGGAAGGGGGCTTCAACAGGGGCAGGAAGCTGCCGGACAGGGGGCCGTCATACACAACGGTGACAACCCCGGGAATGGTCCCTTGCAGGGTATCCAGCCAGCTCCTGAGTTCTGTGGCGGATACGGATTCCGCGTTATTGATCCTGAATATACCGCTGTCCCCCATGCCTATCATGTAAAGGGCGACGTCCTGCGTATTGCCCGCTGCCCAGCCTGTGATGGCATAGCTCAGGTTGTCCCTTGTGGCGAGAACAGTAGGCTTTGTGACACCTGCGATGCTGGCGGGACTCAGCAAATAGATATCATCCTCCGCATATCCCTGGAACCGCAGAGCGTCGTAGGAGAGCTTTGCACCCCGTTCGATGGCCGGCCAGAGTGAATCGCCCTGGCTCCCTCCCGCCACGATGATGGCCTTCCGTCTCAGAGGGTTCGTGACCGAGACGTTGGTTATCCTGGGGATGGAGGTGTTCCCGATACGGTCTCTGGCGTAAATGGCAATCTGGTAAGTCCCGGTGATGTTGAATGCGTCATAGGTCGCTCCATACTGGTGGCTGCCTCCCCCGGGCATCAGGTCGATGGACGGGAGACTCTGAACAGGATTATACGATCCGCCCTGGTTGTAATCAGGAGGTCGGATCACCGCCCAGACACGGGCAATGCCGTCCGCATCCGTCACGTTATCCGCATACAACAACGCAGAGCTCGTGTTGTTGATGATCTGATCGTCAGGAACCGTGCCGATCACCGGGGCGCTCCCGGAAATCACGGTTCCGCTACCGATATAGGTGTTCTGGACAAGGGCAAGGTCTTCCGCCTCGTTGGGTGCCCCGTTCCCGTTGGCATCCAGAAGGGGGTTCTGATAGGGCGTTGTATAAACGATGGCATCCCTGGTTAGGGAAAAAGCATCCTTGATATTCACGCCATTGAAGATATGGGTCCAGAAGTAGTTGGAGAAGGAGACGGACCCCTGGGTCACAAAATAGGCGCTCTCCCCGGGGGAGGTGCTGGCAATAACGATGCGGGACTTGTCGGAAGGAGGCATTAAATCCCCGACAAAGCTCCCCGACTCGCAGGCGTCGTAGATGACGATCACCTTGCCGGTAATGCTGTTTTGGAGGGTATTGAGCCAGAAGGAAAGCTGGGCTGCAGAGAGCGTCTCGTTCCCGCTCATGCGGAAGGAGTCCACTCCTCCGTGGTCCACGAGGTAGACGATGACATCCTCGGCTCCCGTGGCCCAGTTGGTGATGGCGTTCTGGAGGTTGGCGTTCGTCGCGTCATCGGCCACGTCGTCCAATACGCCATTGTCGTCCAAATCGATATTGGCGGAGGTCAGGTAGTGGATGTTCTCCTTCGTATATCCTTGGTAGGTGAGGGTCCGGTAGGCGAAATTGGCGGACATCTGCGTGGCGACCCAGAGGTTGTTGCCCGAATAGGGGCCGCCGCCGGCCACGATAATCGCCTTGTTCTTGCTGCTGGTTGTTACCTTCCGGAAGACCTGGACGCGGTTGTTGTCTTGATCTGTCACATAGACGAGGCCTGTAGGTGAAACTCCTATACCTTGCGGGATACTGAACTGTCCCGGACCCAGGCCTTGCGCCCCCCATTTCGTGACGAACGTGCCGTCCGAGGTGAACAACTTCTGAATGCGATTATTATGTTGGTCAATCACATAGACATGCCCGCTGCTGTCTACTGCGATACCCATAAGAACGTTGAATTGCCCGTCTCCGTTGCCCGAGCTGCCCCATTTTGCGACAAACTGTCCGTCTGAGGTGAACTTCCAGACGTGACACTGAATCCAATCCGCCACATAGACATTGCCGCTGCCGTCCACCGCGATACCCGTAGGGTTACTGAATTCCGGGCTTCCCCATTTTGTGACAAACGAACCGTTGGAGTCGAACTTCTGGATGCAGTTATTTGAAAAATCAGTCACATAGACAAAACCGTCAGCATCCACCGCGATACTTATAGGGTCTTGGAATTGCCCGTCGCCGCTGCCCTGGCTGCCCCATTGTGATACATACACGCCGCCAGAGGTGAACTTCTGAATGCGATGATTTCCATAATCCACCACATAGACATACCCATCAACGCCAGCCGCGATGCCCTTGGGGTGGCTGAATTGCCCGGGTCCGTTGCCTATGCTGCCGTCGATGCTGCCCCATTTTGTGATGAACTGGCCATCAAAGGTGAACTTCTGGACGCGGTGGTTTGTATATTCGGACACATACACATCCCCACTGCCGTCCACCGCGATGAATTCAGGCGAGTCGAGTTGTCCGTCGCCGTTGCCCCTGCTGCTCCATTTTGCGACAAACTGTCCGTCGGAGGTGAATTTCTTGATGCCGATAATTTGAGTTACATATACGTACCCATCGCGGTCCACCGCGATGCGATCGGGGCAGCCCAAATTCTCATCACCGGCGCTAAAGCTGCCCCATTTTGCGACAAACTGTCCGTCTGAGGTGAACTTTTGAATACGGTGATTCCAGGTATCCGCCACATACACAAACCCGCTGTCGTCCACTGTGACGCCGCTGAGACTCTGTAATCGGGAATCGAAGCCAAATTGCCCGTTGCAGCTGTCGTCCACGCAGTTGCCCTGGCTACCCCATTTGGTGACAAACACGCCGTCGGATGTGAACTTCTGAATGCGATAATTTCCGGAATCTGTCACATACACGAACCCACTGCCGTCCACCGCGATACCGTCGCCGCCATAGGGGTTGCTAAAGTTAAATTGCCCGTCTCCGCTGCCCCTGCCGCCCCATTGTGATACATACACGCCGTCGGAGGTGAACTTCTGGACGCGATAATTTCCAGTATCAGTACCAGCATCAAATGTATCAGCCACAAATATGTAACCGCTGCCGTCCACAGCGATGCCGCCAGGTATGTTGAATTGGCCATTGCCGCTGCCCTGGCTACCCCATTTGGTGACAAACGTGCCATCGGAGGTGAACTTCTGGATACGATAATTGCCGGTGTCAGCCACATACACAAACCCGCTGCTGTCCACCGCAATGCCGTAAGGGGAGCTGAACTGCCCGTCTCCGTGGCCCATGCTGCCCCATTTTGTGATGAACTGACCGCCAGAGGTGAACTTCTGGATGCGATGCCCACTTGTATCCGCCACAAAGATATCTCCATTTCTCTCAACAGCAACGGCATGAGGTGCCTTAAAATACCACGGCTGCTGGAGCGTCGGCCACATGCGCTCGAATTTGTAGATTTCTTCGGATGAGGCAGGTGCAGGAAAACAGAGCAGCAAGAGAGAGGCAGCGAGAAGTACCGCCATGATGGAAAACACGAAGGACGCGATCCGTTTACGAATGTTGATCCTTTTCATTAGACGCCACTCCTTATTCATCCCGGATGGTTAAATAAGAAATTGGAAATGTCATCTTTTCCAGGAATCTTCTTTTTTTACCTTATCTCCGCCAAAGTCTGCAGAATGTAGATTGCTTCGGCGAGCCCGATGCGGTTGTTGATTGCTGCCTCCACATGTACTTCAGCCTCCGGAGGGATCGGCAACCTTGCACAGATCTTCAAAATCAGGATGAGATCAGCCACAGAAATCACCCCGTCACGATTGATATCCCCCGACAGCTTTTGGGTCATCGGGACATACACCTTGGTCGTTTCTCCGGGCTGGACGGAAACACCACTCACCGTTGCCGGATAATAGCCGGGTGCGCTCACTGCCAGTGTCACCTCCCCCTGGTAAGGCACCGCCATAGCGAACTGGCCGGCAGTTGACGCGGCGTCCGCCAGAAGTGCACTGCTCACCGTTGCCTGAATCGCAGCGGAAGTGATTTGGGCAAAAGTCTGGTCCGTGTAAATGATCCCGGTGAGAATTCCCGGATACCCGTTGGTATTGTCCGTGTGGAAATGCCAGACCTGCGGATTCCCGCTACTGTCCGTCGAGACCGTGATCGCCCCGTAGCCGTCCACGGCCTCAATCCTCCAGTAATAGTCCGTGTCATCCTTGAGCCCCAGCCTCATGCCTGTCGGATTCTCGGGTGTCGCATCCTTCACCAGAATCGTATTGTCCACGTAAGTCACCGGGACGGGGATCTCCTCCCGGCGATAGACCACATTTTTGAAATCGCTGTCCTTGGCAATAACCAGGTTATAGGTCACCCCGTCCGGATCGGAGGAAGCTTCCCATCTGAAGACGACAACCGTTTTCGGGGTGGAATCATTGCCCGGTTCAATGAGGCTGAATGTTGCCGGGGGAGGGTTGTCGGACTCGGACATTTTCTTATAGATCACTGAGCGTTTCATGGGGGAAATCTTTCCTGTCGCCTTGTCGGAGACGAAATAGAGGGCCTCGTATTTGCCGCTTTCTGTGAAAATCCCCTCGTTGGCATCTGCGACGGGAGGGATCGTTGCCCACCGTTTTGTGGTCTCATCAACCGAGCTCATGAAGAACTTTCGCAGGCCGAGGGCAAGCTGGCTCTTGCCCCCCGTCCCGATGAGCTCCTTGGCGGGCGTCCGGACCTCCACCCAGGCTGGGTCAATTTCTACCTTGGGCCGGTTGGCCCAAAGCTCCAGCGTGGCACTGGTCTCCGAGGGGTTGAGGTACCGCGTTTCTGTCACGGAGACGATCTCCGCCGGGTTCTCGGCAGAATTCGTGTCATAGGTGGGGCCGACCCCGAGGAGCAGGTTCTTTACGACATGGCCGTCCCCCTTGCCCTGGACATCCGAGAGGGTATTACTGCCGGTCCAATCCCCGTTGTCCTCCAGAAGCGGGTGCTGCACGGCATCGTCGAAGTACTTGTTGGCGCTGTTCGCCGATGTCCCGCCCTTACGGGTGTATTCCCTTGTCTTCCTTGCCGCCTCTTCGAAGGAATTCCTGAAAGTGTACCCCCGACCAAGCTTGATGAAAAACTCCTCCATGAAGTACTCGCCGCTTCGAACAGTATCGAGTTCGTCGGGCCCCTTGTAGGATTCCTCGTTTGCCGCGGCGCTCGTGACGATCAGCCGGTCAGGCGCACCTGGCGTTGCAGGTTTGGACAACCTCTGGGTGATAAAGCTCCCCGAATAGCAGGCGCCGATGATGACGATGCGCCTCTCTGCCAGTGCTGCCAAAGCCTGTGCGCCCCCAACTCTCTTTAATGTCCCTTCGAGATTGTCAAGCCAGTCGGCCAGATTGGTCGGCGTGATCGTTTTGTTTCCAATATAGAAATCGCCATTTGTCCCGTGGTCCACCATGATGATGTAAAGGGGCGCGGGATTGGATACCAACATTCCATATGCCCAGGTCTCGATGGCCCACTGGATGCCGGCCTGCGTGGGCACTTCGTCAACCACGACACCGTCCTGGGGCATCGTGTAGTTGAAGTAGTAGATATTGGAATCGATAAAGCCCCTTTGTGTCTTCAGAACGTTGTATATCCGGTTCGTGGTCTTGTTGTGAGAAGCAAGACCCTCTGAGTCGGCCTCAATCCGGCCTTGAACCAGGATGGCATAGCCAGCCACCTGGCCGACGACGACGAAGGTCTCTGCCGTTTTGCTCATGAGCGAGGGACTGCCGGCAAACGAAGCCTGAATGGTATAGGTTCCCTTCTGGCTGAAGATGAAGTCCTGACCGTCTTTCTCGATCCCCGTGCTCAGGTAGTGGCCGGATGTGTCGTCATTCGTATTGGCACTGATCTCGGCTTTGACCACCGGCTCGCCTTGGTCCGGTTTATAGGTGATCTTCAGGATGATCTCCTTATTGGACAGGTTCTCTTCAGGGGCCCCTGGAACGGACAGCATCCCCGTCACATCCACCTTGCCGTTCTGCAGGATTGACACACTCGACGGCGTGACCGTGAGTTCCGTGTATGCCTTTTTTGCAGCAATAAAAGTGAATGTGCTTGTCACCTCCTGCGACGAGTTCCCCGCATTGTCAAAGACTCGGGTTGTAATTGTATAAGTCGTTCCGATGCTCCAGGGACTGGAGAGGAAGGTATGCGACCAGTTCGCCGGTGTCCCGCCACTGGCGTTAAAGAAGGCCGCTGTGGTTGTCCATGTGCCGTCAGCAGTCAGATAATTGCCAGCGCCATCTGTGATTTGCAGCTCGACCCGGTTCAGACCTGAAGAAGGAGTCACATCACTCGCCGTACCGCCGATCGCCTGCAGGGAAGTCACGGATGCCCCGCTGTCGGGGGATGTGATGGTCAGGACAGGAGCATTGGTGTCAAAGGTGATCGGAGGAGAGGAGTTCGTGGTTGATTCATTCCCGGCGGCATCCCTGAACTTCACGTAGACGGTCTTTACACCCGTTCCGTCAGACAGCGTCCATGTCTTGCTTGATGCAACGGCTTCCCATTCACAGCTTGTCTGATTCTCATTGCGTAAACACATCTGGACGACCTGGGAACCCACATCTGACGGCCCGAAATACAGGGTGACGGTCTTTGAATTGGTTCCCAGAGCGCCATTGTTGATGCTGACCGTCCCGGTCGGCGGGGTAATATCCACCATCCAGGTCGCCGTGGCCGCCGACCCATCTGCCTGCCAGTTTCCGGCAGTATCTCTGCCTTTGACAGAGACCGTATAGGATCCATGTTCAAGGGATGTGAGATTGATCGGCGTTCCCACGGGGTATTCAGAGGAGTAGGCGCCGCTATTGACTTTATACTTGTAGGCAACCACGTCCGCACCCCCGACCGTCAGCGTGGCAGAAGTACTGTTGGTAAGAACCGGAGGGGTACCGCTAATTATAACTTTCGCAGGCGGGGTTGTATCCAGTGTGATTGTTGCAGATAAGGGGCTTGACCAGTTCCACCTTGTATCCATGAACATGACATACACGTTCCTGACCCCGTCACCGTAGGGGAGTGTCCAAGGCGTGGGGGTGGTAGTGTACGCTTGAGGATCAGACCAGGTAATATTGTCATTGTTGAAGCGCATCTGGGAAACACCATTTGTGTCATACGCGGACAGTGTGAGGGTAACGGATTGGGAGATAGTATATCCGCTATTGCTGCCCAAACTCCCGTTAATCGTAATACTGCCCGTCGGCCCAGCCGTGTCAAGCTGTGCTGGTATTATCTGATCGGTTCTCGTGCCATCTCCCAGTTGGCCGTAATTATTACGTCCCCATGCCCACAGTGTGCCGTCCGATTTGAGGGCGACGGTGTGACCATACCCTGCAGAGACGGCAATCCATTTCGTGTCTGAACCAATCTGTCCGGGGGAGTGGAGTTCGGGCGTCGTGCCGTTCCCCAGTTGGCCGTAATAATCATATCCCCATGCCCAGAGGGTGCCATCCGATTTGAGGGCCATGGTGTAAGACTCTCCTGCAGAGACGGCAACCCATTTCGTGTCTGCACCGATCTTGTAGGGGGAGGTTCTTTGCGTTGTCGTGCCATCTCCCAGCTGGCCGTTAACATTAGTTCCCCATGCCCAGAGGGTGCCGTCTGATTTGAGGCCGATGGTGTGGTAGCACGCAGAAATGGCAACCCAAGTCATGTCTGTCCCGATCTGGGTAGGGGAGGTTATGCCATATGGGGGGTTTATGCTCGTATATCCCAGTCCCAACGCGCCTGTACCATTAAATCCCCAGCCCCAGAGGGTGCCGTCCGATTTGAGGGCGATGGTGTGAGAGGCCCCCGCAGAGACGGCAACCCACTTCGTGTCTGCACCGATCTGGGTGGGTGAGTTTCTTTGTGTCGTCGTGTTATCCCCCAACTGCCCCGTATCATTAACTCCCCACGCCCACAGGGTGCCGTCCGCTTTGAGCGCGATGGTGTGATAGTTCCCTGTAGAAACAGCAACCCATTTCGTGTCTGTACCGATCTGGGTGGGTGAGATTATGCCATATGGGGGTGATGTGGATGGGGTCGTATATCCCATCCCCAACTGTCCGTAATCATTAGCTCCCCAGCCCCAGAGGGTGCCGTCTGACCTGAGGCCGATAGTGTGTAGGTACCCCGCAGAGACAGCAACCCACTTCTTGTCTGTACCGATCTGGGTGGGTGAGGTTATGCCATATGGGGGTGATGTGGATGAGGTCGTATATCCTATCCCCACCTGGCCGTAGCCATTATTCCCCCAGCCCCAGAGGGTGCCGTCCGATTTGAGGGCCATCGTGTGAAAAGATCCTGTTGTGATCTTGTGAAAATCTGCCGAGAAAATGGATGACCCGATCTGTTTGGGGACAGAAATACTGTACTTCGTGCCATCACCCGACTCGCCGTAATAATTACCTCCCCAGGCCCACCGGGTGCCGTCCGATTTAAGGGCGACGGTGATCCAGTTCCCCGCAGAGACGGCAACCCAATTCGTGTCAGTACCAATCTTGGTGGGGGAGGTTATGCCATATGGGAAAAATGTATATTTATATCCCAGTCCCAGCTCTCCGTAATCGTTTTTTCCCCAGGCCCAGAGGGTGCCATCCGATTTGAGGGCCATGGTGTAAGAGTACCCTGCAGAGACGGCAACCCAGTTCATGTCTGTCCCGATCTTGGTGGGAGAGATTCTTTGTTCCGATGTACCATCTCCCAGCCTGCCATACGAATTCCATCCCCATGCCCAGAGGGTGCCGTCCGATTTGAGGGCGATGGTGTAGGCATATCCTGCAGAAACGGTAACCCAGTTCGTATCTGTCCCGATCTTGGTGGGGGAGGTTATGGCGTATGGGTATGATGGGGTCGTATATCCCAGTCCCAACTGTCCATTATTATTATTTCCCCAGCCCCAGAGGGTGCCGTCCGATTTGAGGGCGATGGTGTGAGCTTCCCCTGCAGAAACGGCAACCCAGTTCGTGTCTGTCCCGATCTTGGTGGGGGGGGTTATGGCGTATGGGTATGATGTGGTCGCATATCCCAGTCCCAACTGTCCATTACTATTATTTCCCCAGCCCCAGAGGGTGCCGTCCGATTTGATGGCGATGGTGTGCGCGCCCCCTGCAGAGACGGCAACCCAGTTCGTGTCTGTCCCGATCTTGGTGGGAGAGGTCCTTTGTGTGGCCGTGACATCTCCCAACTGGCCATTATCATTAAGTCCCCAGGCCCAGAGGGTGCCGTCAGATTTGAGGGCGATGGTGTGATTATTACCTGCGGAAACGGTAACCCAAGTCATGTCTGTCCCGATCTGGGTGGGAAAGAGTCTTTCTGTCGTTGTGTCATCTCCCAGTTGGCCGTAACCATTACTTCCCCAGGCCCACAGGGTCCCGTCCGATTTGAGGGCGATGGTGTGTTGGTACCCTGCAGAAATGGCAACCCACCCATCCGCATATACATACGCGGGGATGAGGAGGAAAAAACACAAGGAAAAGAGCATTGATAATAAATGGCGGGACATTTTTCTTTTCACGGCACCCCCCTTTGATGTTTATGCATGAGAAGGATACGGTCATTTATAAGTGCACAAGATCGCGGACTGAATGAATCCTGTAAAGGAGGCGGAGTTTCCGTGTGAAAGAAGAACTTCAGTATAAGAGCAACTTAAGCGAGGTGGCGTTAATCCTCCCTCGGATTCATTAATGCTTTAGGGCGGGAATTGCTTTCTCTTGTCTTCACAATACACAAAACAGTGATGATATCAATTAAATTATAAGAACTTCCTCTTTTGTGGCGGAAGAGTATAGGGAGGCGATTTTTGCTTGTCAAGGGATATTTGGGATCTTTGAGGAAGGTGGATCGACGGCCGCTCTTTTGAGAAAGCGAAGCTTAATCTTCATAAATTGGTTCACTTTTTGAGCGAGTCACCCGTCAGAAGCCGCCCGGCTGAGTCTGAAGTACGGCGAGAGAAGTTACTTTGTCAGGTGTTTTCCCTGCAGCTTGTCAGGTCTGCTGTTTTAGGCAATAAAACGGTGAAAGTTGTCCCCTTGCCCTCTGTGCTTTCCACGGAAATCGTTCCCATGTGCGCATCGACGATGCTTTTCACGATGGAGAGCCCCAGACCGGTCCCGACGATCTGTCGGGTATCCGATGATTTGACCCGGTAAAACTTGTCAAATATCCGAGGGATGTCTTCACCCTTGATGCCTATGCCCGTATCGGTGACAGAAACCTTCAAAAAGCTGTCATCGTCATCGAGACTGATCGTCACTCTTCCTCCGTTAGGGGTATATTTAATGGCATTGGAAATAAGGTTGTTTAAGACGCCTTCCATGCTGTTCTGGTCGGCCTGAATGATGGAACGGCTCAGGGGATGCAAAATTTCGATACGGATATTTTTCCCTTCTGCATCGACCTTCATCGCTTCCACCACGCGGGGGATCAGCTCGGCGAGAGACAGGGGCTCCTTGTACTGTACCATTTTCCCCGCCTCGAGCTTGGAGAAATCGAGCAGGTCCTTGATCAGCGTCAGGACACTCCGGGTCCTCTCCTTGGCGCGGGTCATCATCTGTTGCTGCTTTTCGTTCAGCTCCCCCGCCATGCCGCCGATGATGACCGTCAATTGCTGTTCGACCGTGGCAATAGGCGCACGCAATTCGTGGGCCACCATGGCGATAAACTCCGATTTCATCTTATCGAGTTCCTTGAGGTGACTGATATCCTGCAATACCGTGACGGATCCCATGATCTCGCCCAGATCGTTGCGGACCGGGGCTGTATGGGCGCGGAGAAACATTTCCCGGGAGTCGCCGATACTCAGTTCCTGAGATATGGATGTGTAAGCGCTCTCTTCCGTCTTGAGGCTGTCTTCGATGGTTTTGGACAACTCGGGGTGAAGATTGGATTGCGACACGCAGTTGCCGAGAAGGCGGGATTCGGGAATCTCAAGCATGCGGCTGGCCGCCGGATTTGCAAGGACGATGCAACTGTCCCGGTCACAAACGAGGATACCATCGCCCATGCAATTGATGATGGTTTTCACGCGGGACTTTTCCGTTGCCACGTCCCGCAGAGAACGCTCCCGTTCACTGCGGAGGAACTCGGCTTCCTTTTGCAGCATCCTCCGTTCGAGGGCTCTATTTACAATGATGCGCAGTTGATCCGGGGTGAAAGGTTTGGCGATGAAATCGTAGGCGCCTTTTTTCATTGCCTCCACGGCGGACGCCACTGTGGCATAACCCGTAATAATGATGACGAGGAGGGTGTCATCCAATGCTTGAATTTTTCCCAGGACTTCCATGCCGCTCATCCCGGGCATCATCAGATCCAGCAGGATAATATCGATCTCTTTGGGCGATTCCTGGAGCTTGGCGAGACCGACGCTCCCGTTCTCGGCAGTGAGGACGGAACAGCCATTTTTTGAGAGAATGCGCTCACAGCCGTCCCGCATGATCTCTTCATCATCGATAACCAGGATTTTTACCTGATCAGCCATTGTTCCTCCTTAGAGAAGGCAATGTAGAGAACACCTTACTGTCTGGAAAGAAGCATCTCTACCCTCTTTGCAAGTTCCAGGGGCTCGACCGGCTTGTCCATGTAATCATCCGCTTCGGTCTCCATTCCCATCTGGTGGCTGAAACGGGTGGTGGATATAAATGAAACCACCGCCGTCAGCAGAAGAACGGGAATATCGCAAAGCACGGGATCTGCTTTAAGCTCTTTGCAGACGACATATCCGTCCTTATCCGGCATCATGACGTCAAGGACAATGAGGTCCGGTTTCTCGGCCTTTGCCTTCTCAAGTCCCTCCACTCCGCCGTAAGCGGCAACCACGTCATAATGCATGGACTTTAAAATCATGGATGTCGCCTCGACCATATCCGGATCATCATCAACTATCAGAATCTTTTTTGCCATTGCCATCCTCCATATTACAGTAATTCTTTGTTTGACAGCAGTTTGATGGGATCGGTTAAATGGCGGGCAAGCCATTTTTTTACCTCCCTATGCCCCATGGCCACGCCCATCAGTTCCGTGAAATAAAAGACGGGTATCCCGTTTTTCCCCTCCTGGGCCGGAAGCCCCGCCTGTCTTGTGTCCAGATTGGCATGACACATCGTGCAGCCCGTAACGATGCAGTCAGCGCCCGCCTCCAATGCCATCGAGAGGATTCGTTGACTTAAATTTACAACGATGTCGGTCCGCGTCATCACCAGAGACGCCCCGCAGCAGTCCGTTTTATAGGACCAGGGCACGGCTTCGGCCCCCAGCATCTCCATCAGGCGATCCATATGTTCAGGATTCTCATAGTGCGTAACCCCGGTCAGCTCAGGAGGGCGGACGGCCAGGCAACCGTAGTAACACGCCACCTTCAGGCCCTTAAGGGGCTTTACAATCTTCGCCTTCAGTTCCTCGATCATGCCGGCATCGCAAAAGAAGTCAAGCGCGTAGCGGACGGATACCTTCCCCTCATAAGGAGAAGGAAGATACTCCGGATGTTCCTTCGCTTCCGCTTCCGCCGCCTTGAAACGGCTGTAACAGGCCACGCAGGGCACAACCATCTCGCGGTCGTGTTTCTCGGCAATCCGCAAATTGCGCACCGGAAGGGCGACAGCCAGCGCCTCGTCGCTGCAGTGGGCGGACGTGGAGCCGCAACAGGTCCAGTCTTCCAACTCGTGCAGACCGATATCGAGCAGCTTCGACACCCCCCGAAACGATTCGTCATATTCGCGGGCCGTCCCGTGGAGGGAGCACCCGGGATAGTAGGTTACGTCCTTCACCTTGTCGCCCCTTTCTCGTAAGCATTGAAAATCTCTTTCACTTCTTTCCCCCCGGTAAAGCTCTGCGGCAACACCTTGATCTTCCCGCGACGGAACATCTGCCACCCCAGGCCTGCATCCTTCAGAAAATCCCTTGTCTTTAACTTGAAGCGGAGGATAAGGGAGAGTTCATGGATCCGGCCCGTGCTCTTGATGCTGTCCAGGAAGGCCTTGTGAAAAACAGGCACCTCCTTCTCGCCGGCATTCATTCCCGAATGAAGGGCCAAATGCCGTAAACTGTCCATGACTTTGGCAAAATCGATGTCGTTGGGACAGCGGACGCTGCACGTATGGCAGGAGGCGCATATCCAGATGCTCACCGAACCGAGCACCTTCTCGCGCCTTCCGTACTGGATCTGACGGATAACCTGGTTGGGAAGAATATCCATCGCCGAGACGACGGGACATCCCGCGGAACACTTCTGGCACTGGTAACAGGCCCGAATGTCCACATGGCTCTCTTTGATGACTTCCTCAAGAAATGAATTCTCAAGCGGCATTGCCGGTTCATTCATGCTCATCGGATTCCTCATTGGGGTGGATGGATTGCAATTCTATACTGCCTCCCCCAAGAGCAGGGAGCAATAGTCATATTTGCCGTAATGTTTGCGGGACCGAAACATGTTCACTGAAACACACTGGCCGAGTTGCTACAATAAAGCCCAAGCGCTTGTCAAGGCAAAATTGAAGTTTTTTTAGAGATAATTATCTTGACATACAAGCACCGTTTTCATATAGTCTCGCCGCTAAAAAGCAGGATTTGATTTAAGTGTGTAATATTAAAGAGGTAATATCTTTATTGCTCTGATTCCCGGCTGTAACTGTAAAGCCGCATCCTTTATTTTTTTGGGGGCGAGGGAGACAACATCTAAAATGACTGATGGCAATAATCATCCGGTACTCATTATCGGTGGCGGTATCTCCGGTATCGTATGCGCGTTGGAACTTTATCGTCTCGGAGTGTCGGTGACGCTCATAGAAAAAGAGGTGTCCCTGGGCGGGCTTGCTGCCCGCTTCTGCTGCAAGGCATCGGAGGCATGTAACAAGTGCTTCGCGTGTGTTGTGGACAAGAAGCTGAAAGAAATAAACGAGCAATCGCAAATTTCCCAATTAACCGGCGCCGAGATTACCGGAGTGGCGGGGGATCAGGGAAGCTATAAGGTTTCCTTCACGAAGGCCGGCAAGGTGTCGGAACTTGAAGCGGCGGCCATTGTCGTCGCCGCGGGAATTGACCCCTTCGATGCTTCCGAAAAGGGTGAATACGGATACGGCGTCATCAAGAATGTCGTTACGGCACGCGACCTGGAAGAGATGCTTCGTTTTCAGGGGAAGATCTACCGTCCTTCCGACGGTAAAGTGCCGCAAAATATCGCATTTATCCAATGCGTGGGAAGCCGTGACGAGTCGATAGGGAATCGGTACTGCTCTCAGGTCTGCTGCGCCTATGCCCTCCGTCTCATCCGGGCAATCAGGCATAAATATCCCGAGGTCAACGCCACATTCCTGTATATGGACATCCAACCGGCCGGCGCATCCTTTCATGATTTTCTGAATGCCTGTCGGGAGGATAAAGGGATTCGTTTTATCCGATCCCTTCCCTCCAGGGTCTATCATTCCCCGGTAACAGAGGATCTCCGAGTCCGATTGGCGGACACAGAGCGGGGCGAGGTCGTGGAGGAACCCTTCGACATGGTGGTGCTTTCCGTCGGGATGGTCCTGAACAAAGAGGCGAAAACCCTGGCGAACCTTCTCGGTCTTTGTCGGAACGAGGAAGGTTTTCTGGCCGGCCCGGCGCCGGGAAACGGAATATTTGTTGCCGGCGCCTGCACTGGACCCAAAGACATTGACCGGTCGATAACGCATGCAAAATCGACGGCCGCCTCCGTTCACAATTTTTTACAAGGCAGGTAATCAATGTATCAGACCGTTTACGAAAGTAAAACCACTGCTCCGGCGCCCATCAACCTGAAACCGGAAGTGCTTGTCATAGGCGGGGGAATCGTAGGAATCACCGTTGCCCGGGAACTGGCCCGGGAAGGGGTGCAGGTCGTTATTGCAGAGAAGGAGGCAACGCTGGGCGGCGGAGTTAGAGATTTGCACTTCTTTTACGACCGGCCTGCCGACGTCCGGAAATGGATGGGAGACTTGATCTCGGCTCTGGAAGGTGAGGGGAATATTACCATCCTGAAAGGGGCGAAATTGAAACGCCTCGACGGCCAACTGGGACGCTTTCAAGCGTTAGTAAGGACGAGCGACGGCATGGAAAGAACCCTGTCGCCATCCGCAGTGGTTGTGGCGACGGGATGCATCACCCGGCCGGCTGAGGCGATGAGCGACGGAAGCAGATGTATCGGATCGTCCGAAATGGAGAAACTTCTTGCCGAAAGTCGCGACTTGCCTCTTGCCTGGAAAGGTCAGCCGGTGAAGACGGTGACCTTCATTCTTGATCTGACCAACGATGATATAAAGATCGATACGGTCAATGCGATCAAGCAGGCCGTCATCCTGCGGGAAAAGGGCTGTCAGGTTGCCGTCGTCGCCAGGGATCTGAAAGTATCCGTATCCGGCATGGAACTCCTGTATCGTCAGGCACGGGGAAAAGGGGTGCTTTTTTTCAAGTACGACGAGCCGCCCGTGTTATCTCACAAAGGCGACGGGATCAGCGTGGAAGTTCAAGATATGACCGTCCTGCGCAAGGAGGAGCGAGAGATCGTTTCTCTTCCATCCGATCTGGTTGTCACGGGGGAAACCTTTGCCGCCGATCCGGAGATTCTGGAGCTCTGTCGCGTGATGAAGCTTCGCGCCGGTGCGGGCGGTGCGCTGATGGAGGACAACCCCCAGTTCCTGAGGGTCATGTCCAACCGACGCGGCATCTTTCTGGCCGGGGCCTGCCGCTTTCCCCAAGTGATTACGGAATCTCTGAATGAGGCGCATGCAGTCGTTCAGGAAGTGAAGGCCCTTCTTCACGGGGGGGTATATACCCCGGTAAATCCCGTTGCCGAGGTCGATTCGCAAAAATGCGCCGTCTGCTATACCTGCGTGCGGCTTTGTCCCCATGCCGCCATCGGCGTGGAACGGTACGGGGACCGAAATGTCTATGCCGCCCCGGCTGAAAAGAACGGCGATACCCTTTGGGGGGCGGCCCGGGTTGACCCCGCCGCATGTTTCGGTTGCGGCGTCTGTGTGGCCGAGTGTCCGGCCAGGGCCATAACGTTGTACCAGTAAAACTTTACTTCTTTCCTGCAGAGGAATGGGGAAGCGGGATATTGATTCAGGGAGAGACCATGTCAACCTTCGAACCTAAAATTGTTGCCTTCTGCTGCGAACAGTCGGGGCTTCCCGCCGCGGAAATGGCGAAGACATTGAAATTGAAAATGCCCGACAATCTGGAGCTCGTTCCCGTACCCTGTTCCGGCCGCATCGAGACTCTTTATTTGCTGAAGGCCCTGGAAAGCGGCGCGGATGGCGTTGTGGTTTTTGCCTGTTATGAAGAGAATTGCAAGTACCTGCAGGGCAACGTGCGGCTCAAAAGCCGTGTCGGCTATGCGAAGCAGATCATGACAAAAATCGGTCTGGAACAGGAGCGGCTGGAAATTTTCCACGTGGCGACAAACAGCGGCGTAAAATTTTCGGAGTTTCTTTTGCAGAAGGCGGATCAATTGCGACCGTTGGGCCCGAACCTTGGTAAAATAGCGTGACCGTTTTCTCTCATTTTCATATGGAGGAGTGACCACAAGATGATTAAAGCCGAACAGAAACCTTTTGAAGAGATACTGGAATACCTGGCCCCGTACAATAAAATTCTGCTTTCGGGATGCGGCGCCTGTGTGACGGTATGTCATGCCGGTGGCGAAAAAGACGGCGCCCTGCTGGCGTCTGCCCTCAGAATGGCCAGGCAAAAAATTGGGAAGCCTTTGGAGATTATCGAATCTACGCCCGCCCGGCAGTGTGAACCGGAATTTGCCCAGGAGCTATCGGATACGATCGGATTGGTCGAAGCGGTTCTGTCCGTTTCCTGCGGCATCGGCGTGCAGACGCTTGCCCGCCTTTTTCCCGCGATGCAGATTTTCCCGGGGGTCAACACCTTATTTATGGGAGAAACCGTAGAGCACGGAGTCTGGGAAGAACGCTGCCAGGCCTGCGGCGACTGCATCCTGGAAAAAACGGCAGGGATCTGCCCGATTGCCCGCTGCGCCAAGCAACTGTTGAACGGTCCTTGCGGCGGTTCATCGAACGGTAAATGTGAAATCAAGCGCGAGACCGATTGCGCCTGGCAACTGATCTTCGACCGCTCCAAGGCCCTGGGTCAACTACACCGGCTTACGGAAATCATTCCTGCCAAACAGTGGGGTGTACAGTCAAGGGATAGCGGACCGAGAAGGATTGTAAGGGAGGATCTCAAGGTATGAAATCGGGCAGCAATTTAGAAAAGGTATTCGTGAATGGACATTTTGCCGTCACCTCCGAACTGGGACCTCCCAAGGGAAATGACGTCAGTGTCATAAAGCGCAAGGTGGACTTCCTGCGCGGTTATGTCGATGCAGTCAACGTTACGGACAACCAGACGGCCATTGTGCGCATGTCCAGCATTGCCACCAGCGCCTTGGCCGTGCAGATGGGAATAGAGCCGATCATGCAGATGGTTACCCGCGACCGGAACCGTATCGCCATGCAGAGCGACCTGTTCGGTGCGACCGCGCTCGGCATCAAGAATATCATCTGCCTCACCGGCGATCATCATACCTTCGGCAATCAGGTCAATGCAAAGAACGTCCATGATCTGGATTCCGTACAGTTGATCAACATGGTAAAAACGATGCGCGACGAGAAAACACTGATGGGCGGAGAGGAAAAGATTGAAGGCGACATCGATATGTTTATCGGTGGAGCGGCCAATCCCTTTGCCGATCCCTTCGAATTCCGGGCGCTGCGCACGGCAAAAAAGGCTGCGGCCGGTGTCGATTTCATCCAGACCCAGTGCATATACGATATGGAACGCTTCAAGGAGTGGATGAAGATGATCAGGGACCTGGGCGTCCATGAAAAAGTCCATATCATGGCGGGCATCACCCCTCTGAAATCGGCGGGTATGGCGCGGTACATGGCCAAGAACGTGGCGGGGATCACCATCCCGGACGCCCTGATCGACCGCATGGCAAAAGCCGCCAAAGGCGCTGACGAGGGCATCAAGATTTGCATAGAGCAGATTCAGGAAGTGCAAGAGATCGAGGGCGTTCACGGGGTCCACATCATGGCCATCGAATGGGAGCACATGATAGGCAAGATTACGGAAATGGCCGGTCTGTTGCCGCGTCCGAAAGTTGAATAGAATAACGGCGTAGAAAGTTTTTCAACCCCCTATGTGGAGTTGAAGATGTTGCAGTCCATTGTTGAATTGGCAAATGATGGAATACTGGTCTTCAATGACCGCCTGGGGGTGGAGTATGCAAACCGCACGATCTCGCAGATCACCGGCTATGAGGACTTCCGGATACTGGAAATGACAATTACCGATCTCCTCGGCAACGAAAGCCGGGCTCTTCTTGAAGGCATATTTTCACATCCCGAGATGTACGGTGAAAAAACCTGTACGCAGATTCAGCTTCCAACCGCCTCCGGCGAGATCAGGAACGCAGAAATCTGTATAGCCCTTGCACCGCCTCCCGATGGCGCCGACAGGGCCTATGTCTATGTTCGCGACATTACCGACGAGAAAAGAATCGGAAATGAACTCCGGGAGGCCAATGAATTTTTCAGGAATTTGATTTCCAGTTCGGTGGATGGAATCATCGCCGCCGACATGAAGGGGAATATTTTCATATTTAATCAGGGGGCGGAGAACCTCACCGGGTATACAGCAGAAGAGTTCATCGGTAAAGTCCACATCACCCAACTGTATCCCGAAGGGGTAGCCCGGGATATCATGAGGCAGCTCCGCAGCCCGGACAACGGAGGTATCGGAAAGTTTAATCCCGCTCAACTCAATCTGGTCAGTAAAAACGGCGAAGAGATTCCTTTTCAGCTTTCAGCGTCGCTTATTTACGATAGCACGGGTAAAGAAATTGCCAGCGTGGGTATATTTACCGATCTAAGGCCTCGTCTGGATATGGAACGCAAGTTTCAGGAAACGCATCTGCAACTGATAAGCTCGGAAAAGCTTGCCTCACTCGGTAAACTTGCCGCAGGCATTGCCCATGAAATCAATAATCCACTCGGCGGGATACTGATCTATTCCAGTCTGATGATGGAAGATCTTGCAGAGGATGACCCGAAACGGCAGGACCTGGCCCGCATCGTACAGGAGGCGGGGCGCTGCAAGGAAATAGTGAAGAGCTTGCTGGAGTTTGCCCGCCAGAGCGAACCGAACATGGAGCCGGTAGATATAAACCGCGCAATTACCGAGGGGTTGTTCTTCCTGGAAAACCAGGCCTTTTTTCACAATGTTCAGATCATCAAGAAACTTGGTTCTTCACTCCCCTTTGCGCTTGGCAACGCCGGACAGCTTAAACAGGTCTTCATGAACATTATTGTCAATGCCGCAGAAGCCATGCATGGTAACGGAACATTAACTATTTCAACCTCTTCCAGCCGGGACCGCAAGAACATAACTGTCGAATTCACGGATACCGGAGACGGTATTCCGGAAGAAAACCTTACCCGGATTTTTGACCCGTTTTTTACGACAAAAGATGTCGGCAAGGGAACGGGGTTGGGATTAAGCACCGCCTACGGCATCATAGAAGATCACGGAAGCAAGATAGAGGTGAAAAGCAAGGTGGGTGTCGGCACAACTTTTACTATCCTGCTTGCACCTTGTCCGGAAACACAACCGATCCTGGAAAATCGCCCATCAGAAGTGAGCGGGTGTGCACAGGGGCGTCACAGTTTCAAGGGAGAGCCCAGAGGCTGCGTGAACGCCGTTCTGCCTTGATAAGGCTTTTCACAAAGAGGTAATAATGAGCATGAATGAACCGGCAATGCCGCTTGAGAATTCATTTCTTGAGGAAGTCATCAAAGAGAGCCATGTGGACATTCGGGCCTGTTACCAGTGCCAGAAGTGTTCCGCGGGATGTCCCGTCGTC
>Ga0208373_1001248_pt1 | contig 35302 bp, 31 predicted proteins | sample RifOxyC2_FD_184036 | JGI IMG/M metagenome (GOLD analysis project Ga0208373, IMG submission 184036) | Soil microbial communities from Rifle, Colorado - Rifle Oxygen_injection C2 (SPAdes) | ecosystem: Environmental > Terrestrial > Deep subsurface > Rock core/Sediment | place: Rifle, Colorado... | reverse complement strand
CGGCGCCCGGGCCGCCCGCGAACTGCTCCAGTTCCAGGGCATCACGGTCTATCCGGACGCCGAGACCGCATCGAGCGCCAAGGCCTACGGCATCGCCGTGGAGCGCGTGGCCGGCCAGATGACCGACCACTTTGACCCGCGCCAAAAGGTCATCCGGCTTTCCGAAGGCGTCTACCACAGTTCATCGCTGGCCGCGCTGGGCATCGCGGCCCACGAGACCGGACACGCCATCCAGCATACCACCGGTTACCTGCCGGTGATGATTCGGTCCGGTATTTATCCGCTGGTAGCCGTCAGCAATTATCTCTGGATGATATTTTTCTTTGCCGGGATATTTATGAGTTATCCGCCCCTGATGACCATGGGCATCTACCTGTTTTCCGGCATTGTGGCTTTCCATAGTCACCCTGCCCACGGAATTTAACGCCAGCCGGCGGGCCATGGTTTTATTGACCGAGCACGGCATCATCAGCGCCGAGGAAAGGGTCTCGGTGAAAAAGGTGCTTGACGCGGCGGCCCTGACTTATCTGGCCGCCACCTTGATGGCTATTCTGCAATTGCTCCGCCTGATATTAATCAGCCGGGGCAGGCGTGATTAGTTTGCCGGGACGCCAATATTAATTCCAGCCAGCCGGGCTTTAATCAGCCAGCAGTTCCTTAACCTTGGCGCGCAGCACGTCGGGATTAATCGGCTTGGTCAGATATTCCTCGGAATCCAATTCCAATCCCTGTTCCGCGGCATAGTTGCTGTCCGTCAAGCAGTCGCCGATAGCGGTCATAATCAGGACCGGGACCGTTTTAAGGTTGGCGTCCGCTTTGAGTTCCTTGCAGGCGGCGAACCCATCCTCGACCGGCATCATGATATCCAGCAGTATCAAGTCCGGCTTGAAACTCCGGGCCAGAGCCAGGCCGGCCTTGCCGTCGGAGGCCGCGCGGATGTCGTAATTATCTTTTTCCAGGACGAGTTTGATAAAATCAACCTGCTCCGGGTTGTCGTCTATGACTAATACCTTGTTTTTCATATTCCGCCCCCCCCTTCTTAACACAAGCTATAATATTTTCGTCCGGGTTTAGCCGGCAATTCCGCCTATCCCCGGGACGCCCAATGCCCCTATTTCTTTTTCAGGTCTTGCTTGGCTTTCTTGATGAATCTGCCGAATTTACGGTCAGCTCTGCGCTTTTCCAATTCGGTCATCTCATAAAATTTGGCTTCTTTCCGTAATCTGATGTAGTTGTCGTATTTGTCCTTATCCAGCCGGCCGGTTTTTAGGGCGACCAATACCGCGCAGCCGGCTTCGCTGATATGGGAGCAGTTTTTGTATTTGCATTTCAGGGACAGTTCGACGATGGCTTCGAAGACGTTGGCGATGCCGGCATCGGCATCGGTCAGTCCGATTTCTTTCATCCCGGGATTGTCAATGACCATGCCGCCGTTGGCCAGGAAATACATGTTCCGGCTGGCCGTGGTGTGCTGGCCGCTGCCGGTGACGATATTTATGGCCTTGGTTTTGATATTGTCCGTGCCCAGCAGTTTGTTGATGAGCGATGATTTGCCCACGCCGGACGAGCCCAGGAAACAATAGGTTTTGCCTCTGGCGATATAGGCCATCAGTCCGGCCAGTCCATGGCCGGTCAGGGCGCTGATGGGGATGATGTCGGCATCCTTGAACCGGTCTTTCAACTGGGCCACCTTCAGGTCCAGTTCCGCCTCCGGTATCAAATCTATTTTATTCAAGACAATCACCGGCTGGATATGGCCTTCGGCGACCATGGCAAAGTAGCGTTCAAAGCGGTTGAGGTTGTAATCCCGGTCCATTGATTCGATGATAAAGGCCGCGTCAATATTAGCGCCGATGACCTGGGCGCCGGATTTATTGGTGTATTTCCGGCGCAGGATGGTAGCCCGGGGCAACAGCTTGTGGATAACAGCCGGCGCGTTGGCCGGACCGCTGATGGCCACCCAATCGCCGACGCAGGGGTAGTCATCCCGGGATGCGGCCTTGAACATCTGCCGGCCGGTTATTTTGGCCAGTCGTTCGCCGGAGGCGTTCTTAACCAAATAAGCCTCTTTGTATTCGGCAATGACCCGGGCGACTTCATAGCCGGCCAATCCCAGACCGGTCCGCTGGGATTCAAAGAACTCGCTATAACCCAGGTCTTCAAGGTTCATAATTTGCTTTTATCCGCATAGGGATTCTTTTTCCTAATCTCTTTATTCTATCGTATATTATTTTACGGATTTGTCAATGGTTACCCGCCATTATCCGGGAGCGGATAAACACAAGCGCGGAATGTTACCCGGTTAGCTATCACGTCCACTACGCCCCAGTAGGGGCTTTCCGTGCGCGCACCCTCGGTGTGCTCCTTTTCACGCTACGCTTAGTTCGTGGTCACTGCGGTGACCGCAACAGCGAACTGCCCAGAGCCGACCCAGCGTTAAGTATTAACTCACGATGTTTATTAGCCGTCCGGGGATGACGATGACCTTTTTGGGCTCCTTGCCCTGAAGTATCTCTTTGACCTTGACATCGGCCAGGGCGGCCTGCTTGATTTCATCTTCCGGCAACTCGCTGGCGACAATGATGCGCGCCCGGACCTTGCCGTTGATTTGGATGGCCAGTTCTATCTGCTTCAGCTTCAGCGCGGCCGGGGTATACCGGGGCCAGGGACCGGATAAAACGCTTCCTTTTTTCCCGAGCGTGGTCTGCCAGAGTTCCTCGGCCAAATGGGGCGCCAGCGGCGCCAGGAGCAGAACCACGGTTTCAGCGGCTTTTTTGAGCAGGCCTTTGAATGAGTTGTAGTCCGCAGACCGGGTCGGATGCCTTACTAATGATTTGACTTCATAGATGCTGTTAACCAGCTCCATTATGGCGCTCAAGGCGGTATTGTAATGGAGCGCTTCGATGTCCTCGGTCACCTGCTTGATGGTCCGGTGTATCCGGGCGTAGAATTCATCCATCTGTGACAGGCCGACAATGGTCCGGGTGTCGCCGCTATTGTCCGCTTCGGCGCTGTCCAGACTGGCGATTTCAGAGATGAGCTGATAAACCCGATTAAGGAATCGCTGGGCGCCGATAAGTCCGTTTTTGTTCCAGAGTATCTCGGCCTCGGACGGCGCGGCAAAGAACATGGCGACCCGGCCGGTGTCCACGCCGAAGTCATCCATAATGGCCCGGGGCGAGGTGACATTGCCCTTGGATTTGGACATGACCTCTCCCTGGCTGTCCAGGACCATGCCGTGGTTAAAGAGCCGCTTGACCGGCTCGTCAAAGCTGAGATAGCCCATGTCGTGGAGGACCTTGGTGATGAACCGGAAATATATCAGGTGGCCGCAGGCGTGCTCGGCGCCGCCAATATACAGGTCAACCGGGAGCCATTGGTTGACGGCTTTTTTGCCGAACGGCTCTTTGGCGTTGACCGGGTCTGAATAGCGCAGATGATACCAGGAGGAACAGACAAAGGTGTCCATAGTGTCCGGGTCGCGCTGGGCGTCACCCCGGCATTTGGGGCATTTGACATTCATAAATGACGGCTCGTCGGCCAGAGGCGAGCGTCCCTTGGGAATATAATCCTTGACCTCGGGCAGGCGCACGGGCAATTCGGTTTCCGGCACGGGCAGAACTCCACATTTGGGGCAATGAATCATGGGAATAGGCGCGCCCCAATAGCGCTGGCGCGAGAGGAGCCAATCCTTGAGCCGGAAATATATCTTGCGGCTGCCTAATTTCTGTTTTTCCACGTGCTGGCTTATCTTAACGATGCCGTCGGTCGAGGCCAATCCGTTAAACGGGCCACTGTTGACCATGATGCCCGGTTCGGTGTAGGCGGCGGTCATTGTTTCGGGAGTAAGATTTTGGTCTTTGGGATTAATAACCACTTTGATTGGAATGTTATATTTTTTAGCGAACAGAAAATCGCGCTGGTCGTGCGCCGGCACGCCCATAACCACACCGGTGCCGTAATGAAGCAGGACATAGTCGGTGACCCAGAGCTGGACCTGCTCGCCGGATAAGGGGTTGACGGCGAAACTGCCGGTAAAGACGCCGTCTTTTTCGCCTACAGCGGCCCGGTCTATCTCGGATTTGGCCGCGGCCCTGGCCGCGTATTCCTCGACCGCCTTCTTTTGCTCCGGCGTGGTCAGTTCCTTGACCAGCGGATGCTCCGGGGCAATGGCCATAAAGGTCACGCCGTAGACGGTATCCGGCCGGGTGGTAAAGACCGGAATGGAGCGCAGAGTGTCATTCTGAGTCCCGCCTTGGTGGGACGAAGAATCGCTATTTACTTTTGTTGCGAGACCCTTCGCTGCGCTCAGGGTGACATTGCCAGCAATTGGAAATACTATTTCCGTGCCTTCGCTCCGGCCGATCCAGTATCGTTGCATGGCCTTGATGCTTTCGGGCCAGCGCTCGAGCTTGTCCAGCCCGTCCAGGAGCTTTTGGGCGTAGTCGGTAATCTTGAAGAACCACTGCTTGAGGTTGCGCTTGGTGACCGTGGATTTACAGCGCCAGCAGACGCCTTCAGCCGAGACCTGTTCGTTGGCCAGCACGGTCTTACAGGCCGGACACCAATTAACCGCCGACTCGGCCTGATAGGCCAAGCCCTTTTTATAGAGCTGAAGGAAGACCCACTGGGTCCATTTATAGTATTCGGGCGTATAGGTAATGACCTCGCGGTCCCAATCGTAACTGATGGCTAAATCCTTAAGGGTCTGGCGCGAGGTGTTGATGTTCTTGCCGGTCCAGTCGCGCGGGTGGAGCTTGTGCTTGATGGCCGCTTCCTCAGCCGGCAGCCCAAAGGCGTCCCAGCCGAAAGGATGCATGATTTCCGCGCCGGACATTTTCTTGTAACGCCAATACGCATCGCCCACGGTATAGTTGCGGAAGTGGCCGATATGCAGGTCGCCGGACGGATAGGCGAACATCTCGAGCAGATAGAATTTCCTGGCCGGGTCCGGGCTGGCCGGGGTTTTATAGACGCCTTGGGTTTCCCAATATTGGCGCCACTTTGATTCTATTGATTTAAAGTCGTACATAGTTTTGGAACCACAGATTAACACAGATAAACACCGATGTCAAATATATATCGGAAAGGAAGGAGGGGGACTTAAGATGAGTAAATAAAAAGGGGGCGCTGCGGTTAACAGCGCTCCCTTTTGGGATTGACCTACGCGGTTTCTTTCGTCCGGTTATTACCAAACTTCAAGTTTACGGCCCTGCTTGTCCTTGAACGACCCGACAATAATCATTATCATATCTATTAGGGGCCATATGCCTAAAAATCCAAATAGAGTAATGATGGTTAAAATGCCGGTCCCGATTTTGCCGACATAAAACCTGTGCGCCCCTAATCCGCCAAGGAAAAAGCAAAGTAAAAGGGCCACCAACCGTTTTTTGTCCGACACATTATCTGCCATATCCCCTCCTTTATTTGATTTAGAACCAGCATATTAAATATAACTGATTCTGTTTTACTGATTTTATACGGCTACTTTACAAAACGCACACCGCCCTCATCAAGATAAAACTAAATTATTTGGTAAATTTCCCCACGATCTTGGCGTCCAGTTTAAGCACCACCGCGGTAATCAGGCGGACAGCATTGTCGTAATCCGCCTTGTGGATGATACCGGAGTGGCAGTGGATATATCTGGTCGGCACGCCTAAATAGATGCAGGGCACGCCCTGGGCGTTGATGTGAATTGGGCCGCCGTCGGTTCCGCCGCCTTCCAGTGACTGGATTTGATATGGTATCCGGTTCTGTTCGGCGGTATTAATAATCAGGTCGCGCAGTGCCAGGTTGGGAATCATGCCGCGGTCATATATGGTAATCTGGGGCCCTTTGCCCAAGACGCCCACGCCCTTTTCGCCGCCCGGTGTATCCTGGGCAATACCGACCTCGCAGACCAGGGCCGCGTCCGGATTAATCGTGCGCACGGCGGTATGGGCGCCACGCGTGCCGACTTCTTCCTGGACTGTCCCGACGCCGTAGAGCGTGTTGGGATGCTTTTTCCCTTTAAGCGATTTCATGACATCAATAAACAAAGCGCAGCCGAGCCGGTCGTCCCAGGCTTTGGCCAGCAGGTAATCCGGATTGGCCATCTGGGTGAAAGGCGCTACCGGGATAATCGGGTCCCCGGGCCGGACGCCGACATTGGCCGCGTCCTTGCTGTCCCTGACGCCGATATCAATAAACAGGTCCTTTTTATCAAGCACCTTTTTTCGTTCATCTTCGGACATGAGATGGATGGGCTTAGCGCCGATGATGCCCGGGACATCGCCTTTGGCGGTCTTGATAATCACCCGGTGAGCCGGCATATACTGGGTCAACCAGCCGCCCAGCATGGTAAATTTAATATAGCCCTCGTCGGTGATGCGGGTAACCATAAAGCCGACCTCGTCCATATGGCCGGGGAGCATTATTTTGGGCGAGGCGCTCGAGCCTTTTTTCTCGCAGATGATACTGCCCAGCTTGTCGTAGGAGAACGTGGCGATGCCGGCTAATTCATTGCGGATAGCTTCGGACACCTCTGATTCATATCCCGGTACGCCGCTGACATCGGTCAGGCGTTTGAGCATCTCAACTGTTTCTTTATTCATAATAAAAACTCCCTATCTATTTAATTCCCAGCAGATATGGGCCAGCTCCGGCAGGAGCAGTTTATTCAGAGCCATGGAAACCGCATTGGGCGAACCGGGCAGGGCGCAGATAATCTTGCTGTCTTTGGTAATGCCGAGCATGGCCCGGCTCATCATGGCAGACGCGCCGATTTCACCGAAACTCAGAAGCCGGAATAATTCGCCGAAGCCCTCCAGCTTCCTGTTTATCAGGCCGTTGACGGCGTCTATGGTCACGTCTTTTTTACCGCAGCCGGTTCCGCCGCTGGTGATAACCACATCCGCTATTTTCAGCGCCTTTTTCACTTCGGCCCGGATAAGGTTGAGATTGTTCTTGACTATTTTTCTCAGGACGCACTTGTGCCCGGCGTTCTGGAAAATGCCGTTTATGACATTGCCGGTTTTGTCGGTTTTGTCCGTGCGGGTATCAGAGGTGATAATTACGGCGACATTAAACACCAGCGGCTGGTTCGGGAGCAGTTTTTTATGCGCGGTAACGTTCATTTATTATATATCCAGATTCTTTACTTCCAGAGCGTGCTTTTCTATAAAATCCTTGCGCGGCTCCACCTCTTCGCCCATGAGCACGGTAAACATCCGGTCGGCTTTAACCGCGTCATCTATCCTGACCTTAAGAAGCGAGCGCTTGGCCGGGTCCATGGTGGTTTCCCAGAGCTGCTCGGCGTTCATTTCACCCAAGCCTTTATAGCGCTGGATATTCAGGTCGCGCTGGCCGACCTTGCGAATGCCTCTCAGGAGTTCGCGCAGTGATTTAAGGGGATATCTTTCACTGGCGCGGTCACCATGCGCTTCCTTGTCCTTACGCTCCTCGGGACTGACCACCAATTCGTAGAGCAGTCGGGCGGATTTATCAGACTTCTCTGCGGAGGGTTCTTTTTCCTCCCGGCTCAGATAGTTATTTATTTCGAACACGTCAGGCAGGAGTTTTTCTATATCCCGAACCAACGCTTCGATATCCTTGTTCTGGAAGAATTCAATGTATTTCAGAGTCACGGAATCCTCGGTTATCTGGGGCGCTTTTTCCTTTTTGCCGCCGTTTTTGGAGGCGGCTACGGCCACATCTTCATACTGGGGCAGAAGAATGATTTCTTTCTTGAGCTTCTTTTCATTTTCCCGGATGTATTTATCCAGTTGATTATCAGTATGGAAAAAACTCTCCTGGTCATCCATTTTCGGACCGCTTAACATGGTGTAATAAAGCGGAAAATGCTGGGACTTCTCGTCCCGAGCCAGAAAATATTTTATCGGGGATACGCCCCGAACCTGCAATCCGTGAATGTATTCTTCCAGCAGAGCTATTTTATCCACCAACCTTTTGAGAGCATTCTTTTCCAGGCAGCATTTCTGGCGTTTGCCCAAGGTTACAGCCAGCTGGGTGTTTTCCAGGGCGATATCAAGCAGTTTCTGGTGCATCTCTTTATCGCTCAGGATATATTCCTCCTTTTTGCCGTATTTAACCTTGTAAAGAGGCGGCTGGGCGATATAAAGAGAACCCTGCTCTATGATTTTATTCATATGCCGGTAGAAGAAAGTTAACAGCAGGGTCCGAATATGAGAGCCATCCACGTCAGCATCGGTCATAATAATAACCTTGCCATAACGCAGTTTGGCAATATCGAATTCCTCGGTGCCGATGCCGGTGCCTAAAGCAGTAATTAGAATCCTGATTTCCTCGTGCGAGAGCATCTTTTCTATGCGGGCTTTTTCGACATTAAGAATCTTACCTTTGAGCGGCAGGATGGCCTGGAACTGCCGGTCGCGGCCTTGTTTGGCGCTGCCGCCGGCCGAATCGCCTTCGACGATATATATTTCAGTATGTTCCGGCTCGCGGGAAGAGCAGTCAGCCAGCTTACCGGGTAAATCACCGCTGTAAAGGGCATCCTTGCGCCGGGTCAGATCACGCGCTTTGCGGGCGGCTTCGCGGGCCCGGGATGCCAGAATCACCTTATTAACAATCGCCTTGGCGGTGGCCGGATGCTCTTCAAGATAAGTAGCCAGGCCGTCATTGACTATGGACTGGACAATGCCTTCTATTTCGCGGTTACCCAATTTGGTTTTAGTCTGGCCTTCAAACTGCGGGTTAGGCAGCTTGACGCTGATGATGGCGGTCAGTCCTTCCCGGTAATCATCGCCTACCGGAGGCTTGTCGGACTCCTTAAGCAGGCCCTGGGCCTTGCCATAGTTATTAAAGGTGCGGGTCAATGCGGTTCGGTAGCCGCTCAAGTGCGTGCCGCCTTCGATAGTGTTGATATTATTGGCGAAGCAAAAAAGGTTTTCGCTGTAACTGTCGTTATATTGCATGGCGATTTCCACGTAGATGGTTCCGGCGTTTTCCTTTGATTCCCGCTCAAAATAAACCACGTCGTTATGGACTTTTTTCTTATTCTGGTTAAGGTGCTCCACGAACGATTTTATGCCGCCGTCGTATTTGAATGTCTCGGAATGCTTGGTTTTTTCCTCGTTAAGGGTAATGCTTACGCCTTTATTCAAGAAGGCCAGTTCTCTCAAGCGGCTGGCGACTGTATCAAAATTGAACTTGACTTCGGTGAATATTTTCCCGTCAGGCTTGAAGGTAACACTGGTGCCCTGCTTATTGGTCTTACCGCGTTTTTCCACCTTGCTGACCGGCTTGCCCTGTTCATACTTCTGGAAATATTCGGCGCCTTCCCTGTAAACCTCAACCTCCAGCCACTCGGAAAGGGCGTTAACTACAGATACGCCTACGCCGTGCAGGCCGCCGGAAACACGGTAGGTCTTCTGGTCAAACTTGCCGCCGGCATGCAGCATAGTCATGACCACTTCCAGAGCGCTCTTTTTTTGCTCTTTATGCGTATCAACCGGAATGCCGCGCCCATTATCAACAACCGTCACGCTCCCTTCGTGATTGAGCCGAACGATAATACTGGAGCAATAGCCGGCCAGGGCTTCGTCAATACTGTTGTCAACCACCTCGTTAATCAGATGATGCAGGCCGCGCGAGCCCGTATCGCCAATATACATCGCGGGCCTGGTCCGGACGGCTTCTATGCCGCCGAGGACCTTGATGTGCGTGGCATCATATCCGCCGGATTTGCCGGCTGCTGCTTTGATTGGTTTTTCTTTCACTGTAGTAGCTTCTTTCTTTGGTGTCATATTGTAAATTTAATATCCCTGATTTTATGGTCCGGATATTTAAGTTGTAGTTTTTCCAGGATAGCATCCTTCTTGAAATTACACAGCTCGTTAAGAAGAACCGGCGATTCCACTTTCACGTAAAGAATCTTCTGCTTGAAGCCCATGACACAGGTCCGGCTGGCGGTCCGGGCGTCCACAATTTTATCCCAGTTGTCCCCGATAACCAGCGATTTCTTGGTGTTCTCCTTTAACAGTTGCCCGCGCACCTGCCTGACGACATCACCAATATGTTTCATTTTAATCCGCGACCCTCCATTTATCTTTCGCATAAGGATCGCCGGCATCGTTACTTCCAGGCCATTTCAGAACCACGCCCTGAATGTCTGGGTTAACGTCTATGGAATAAACCGTGCCCTGTTCGTTTACAATAAATGTCCGCCGGCCGGTCTGGCTATATTCAGCCGGATAAGCCACAAAGCCGAACTTGGTTTTGTTGGTTGCTTTTATCCCGGTTTCCCCGACCTCCTCCTGATTATATGGCTCGCCGTTTTCATCCAATTCCATTGCCTGAAAATAATATCCGTCCTTTGCGCCTAGTGTTACCTCCGTCCAGTCTTCGATAAGCGGGGTTGAGCCAAAATCTCCGGCTTCCGCCGCGTTGGCATCCGCCCGGGCGTGATCAACGGCAATGAAAGCGAGCTTGGTTGTGTTATCAGCCCGATACATCCGATGCAGACAGGAAATATCATAGGTCCAATAGTCCTTTATGCCGTTACCATCCGGGTCTGTCTGGAACCAAAGAGCTTCGGCAGTAACCATCAGTCGTAACGATGCAATGGCAGCCTTTTCGTTGTCTGTAATCTGCTCGCTGACCCCGGGCTTATCATTCTGGCCCTGATTCCAAACATCCAGTGGCGAATGATGTGACCGGGCGGCGATAAAATTAGGGCTAACGATAGCAATGATAATGCTGATAAGAATCATAATAAACGGAATAATTACCGCTATAATCAATCCAGCCACAGCCAGACCCGTACCTTTTAACTTTCCCTTGCTATTACCGATAGCCACCAACGCGATAATGCCCAGTATTATAGCCGGCAGCGCGGGCAGGCATAAAAATGACAGAATACCGCAGATTAAACTCCATATTGCGGCCTGGCTTGTTTTAACCTCGCCGGAAGGCGCGCCAGTTGTCGTTTCTGTTTGTATGCTATTTTCATCAACCATGCGTTTTTCTCTACATCTCAATGGTTAACGGCATTACAATATAAGTGTAATCCCGCCCCTGTTTTATGACGGCTGGGGATGTTTTATCTTTCAGCCCCAGAATTATGGAGTCATCGCCGACGATGCGCAGGACATCAATAAAGAACTCCGGGTTAAAGGTTATCTTAAACGGCTCGCCGGAATATTTTATGGGTAATTCGACAGTTGCTTCTCCGACATCCTGGGTTCGGGTTAAGAGTATCATCTTATCCTTTTCCAGAGTTATCTGAGTTGCTTTGAATTTATCGGTAGTAATTAACGCCACCTGCCTCATAGCCGATAATAATTCTCCGGAAGCAATTTCTATTTTCTTGTCGCTGTCCGACGGAATGACGCTTTCGTAATCTGGGAACGTTCCTTCTATCAGCCTGGAGAAAAGAATTATTCCCTTTTGGTCTTTCTGCGGAATCATTACTTTAAACTGGGTGTCGTCAGTCTCTATGCGCAATTCTTGGTCTTCCGCTTCGATAATCCGCTCCAGAAGGTTTAGTGATTTCGGAGAGACAATTACCTTGATGTCTGTCTCAACCTCTTGTTTGGACTGGCGTTTAATATAAGCCAGACGTTTCCCGTCACTGGTAACCATTCTAAGTTCTTTTTTCCGGATCTCCAATAAGAGACCGGTTAGGGCATAGCGGGTTATCTCCTGCGATGTGGCAAAAGTGGTTTTGCACACCATTTCTTTCAATCCCGAAGCGCTTATACTGATGGATTTTTTCTCGCTGAAGGCCGGAAACTCCGGATATTCGGCCACATCCATACACATTATTTTATATTTACTTGCTTTGGTTTTTATGTTTGCGGTGCCGCCGGCGCCTTCTATCGTTATTTGTTCGTCGGGGGTTTCCCGTAGAATGCCCCCTAATTTACTATTAGGAATTAGAATCGTTCCCTCTTCTTTAATTTCCGCTGAAATGGGGTATTGGATACCGACTTCTAAATCAGTGGCGGAGAGAAACAGTGTTTTATCAGCTGCTGTTAACTTAATGTTCTGTAAGACCGGCATAGAACTTTTAGCCGGTACAATTGGACTCACTAATTGAAAAGCCTTAAATAACTGGTTTTTATTGCAAACAACTTTCATTTTTAACTCCTTCTAATATGATGTAATATAATACTATATTTTTTAATATTCGTATTCATATACTCCAGAGTATTGTAGTTAACGAGTAAAAATAAGCTATAAGTACGAACTAATAAACCAGTTAGATAATCCGGATTATCCTAACAGAATGTAGATAACCGGTGATAAGCCATACCATAACCTGTTGACAAAATCCTTTCCTACACGAAATTCGGAAGCATAACGGAAAATAAGCTATTTAAGGCATTTTTTGTAACACATTCTGCACGCATAAGCAACAAAAATTAGGTTGATTTCTTCCGTATTTCAGACATTAGCAATGTAACGGTTTCCTTAAATTGGGCGTCTTTTTGAATCCGTTTGCGAATCTTTTCAACGGCCAACAAAACCGTTGAATGTTCCCGGCCACCGAAGGATGCGCCAATTTCTTCCAGGGATAAATCCGGTTTTAATTGCCGGGTTAAATAAAACCCGATTTGGCGAGCCAGGGAAACCGATTTCATCCGTGTCTTGGATTGTAAGTCCGCGGCCGAAAGATTAAAATAGGCGGCGATAATATCAATAATATTTGCGACTTTTATATGACGGGAAGTGGTGCCGACAATATCCTTGAGGGCTTCATTGGCCAGCGCCACAGAGGGATTCTGGCGGGAGCTGCGGGACAAGCCGACAATCCGGATTAAAGCGCCCTCCAAATCGCGGATATTGGTAGTGATCGCCTCGGCTGCAAAATTAACCACGTCTTCAGGAAGCTCTATCTTGTACCCCTCGGCTTTCCGCCGGATAATTGCCGCTCGCGTTTCAAAATCAGGCGTCTCCAAGCGAGCGACCATTCCCCAATTAAAGCGGGAAACCAATCGGTCCTGTAGCAATGGGATTTCTTTGGGTAGCGAATCGCTGGAAAGAATAATTTGTTTCTGGACGTTATGCAGGGCGTTAAAAGTATGGAAAAACTCTTCCTGACTGGCTGCCTTTTCGCCCGAGCCGAGAAAATGGATGTCGTCGATAATCATCATATCTTTAGAACGGCACTGCTGGCGGAATTTCTCAAACCCGTTATTCTTTACAGCCGTAATATAGTCATTGACAAACCCTTCGCCCGACCGATAATAAATGGAATAATTAGGATACTTGGTAAGAATCTGATGGCAGATTGCCTGGAGGAGATGAGTTTTCCCCAACCCCACCCCGCCGTGTATAAACAGCGGGTTATACGCCTTACCTGGGTTTTCGGCAACCGCCAGCGCCGCGGCATGAGCCAGGCGATTGCACATGCCGACTACGAATTTATCAAAGACATAATATTCATTTAAGGTAAAGTCATTCTTGCTGGCCGCCGGAGTTTTCTTAACGTCAACAATCGGCGCATCTTTTTGCCTGCGTGATTGTTTGTCGCGCTGTATTAGGGTGTCTGGGAAAAGGCGCCCTTGTTCAGGTGGGGCAATAAAGATGATGTTATAACTTTTGCCGCTTATTTCGGATACCGCTTGCTCTATAAGAGAACTAAAATTCTTTTTGTAATAATCGATATAGAAAAAATTAGGCAGCGGTATCTTTAATACCCCCTCCGACTCCTCAATGAAATTGAGCTCCTTTAGCCAGATGTCATCCATGGATTTACCCAGCTTTTCCAGAACCCGTTGTTTTAATTCATTAGTAAAACTCATTAGAAGCCTTTCAAGTAAGTAAGCCATACCGGAAATCGGGATAATAGCAAAAAACCAGGCGGCTGGCAAGAAAATCCGTTGTTGCTGGCCTTCAGGCAGCAAGAATAAAGAGCCGTGGCGTTAGGAAATATATTGTCGCGCCTGCTGGATATGTTTAACCTCTCCCATTACGACGATAATGGATTTTTCCTCCAGGACCGTGTTTGCCGGAGGGTTATAAAGCATATTATCGCCTTCAGATATAATGGCCAGGACTAAAAGCCCGAATTTGTCCCGCAAGGGCAGGTCGGCTAACTTTTTGTTGACGATAGACGACGTGGAAGTAATGGTTATTTCCTCTATCCGGTAGGTTCCAGAGGTTTGCCTGAGCATTGTATCCAGGAATTTCACGGCCGAAGGCCTGATCATTTCCGAAGCAATCCTTAATCCCCCGATGACTGAGGCTGAAATTACGCTGTCTGCGCCGGCGGTTTTGAGCTTGCTGACGGCTTTATCCTCTATGCCCAGAGCGACAATCCGGGCGTTTTTGTTGTACTGTTTGGTCATAACCGTAATGTAAAGATTATCCTTGTCCGACGGCAGAACCGCAAAAACACCCTGGGCTCGTTCAACCCCAGCCGCCAATAATACTTCATCATCTGTGGCATCGCCGGCCAGATAAATCATATTGGGTATAATCGCCACAAGCTTATCCAACCGTTCCTGGTTTCGCTCCACTACCACAAACGATTTTAATGTTTTGGCTAATTCCTGGATGATATGAATCCCGGTTTCGCCCGCTCCGCAGACAATGTAGTGATTACTCAGTTTGTCGATTTCTTTATTCATCTTACGCCTCCTTAAAAACCCGCTTAATTCTATTTCTAAAATTGATGCGGCTAATATGGAAGTTACAGCCGCGATAACACCCAGGGAAATAATAATAAATATAATGGTAAATATCCGGCCGGCCGGATTATGCGAAATATCTATCACCTCGCCGTAGCCGACCGTGGCCGCGGTAATTACAGTCATATAAATCGAATCCAGCAGATTACCGCTAATAATCCAGTAGCCGGCAGTTCCGAAAGCCAGGATAAACAATAATAACAACAAGGCAATGATAATTCGTCTGCGTAAATGCATAGTTTATTATTGTTCAATCCTTTCGATTGAATTCAGTCGTAACTCCGGGGATTCTATTGTCACTATGTCGGTAGATGTCCGGTTCCGGCCGGCCTGCTTGCTCTGGTATAACAGACGGTCCGCCCGTTTAATCAGCGTTTCTGGGGTGTCGTCAGCCCGGGCAATGGTGGCTCCGATTGACACTGTGGCCCGGATAACATTTGATTTCGTAGTAATAAATGATTGTTCTGCCAGAACCTGCAGCCGGTTGCTCATCACATACAGCAATTCAGGCGTGACGTTGGCGATAATGGCGATAAATTCATCTCCGCCCCAGCGGCAGACTAAATCTGAAGTTCTTACACCGCCCAGCATCGTTTTGGCGACCATCTTTAATGCCTGGTCTCCGGCTTCATGGCCGTACCGGTCATTTATTTTTTTTAGCGAGTCAACGTCGGCAAATATGACCCCGAATTGCCAGTTATACCGGCGCATTTGGTCGAACTTTATTTGAAGGTCAATATCCGCATAGCGCCGATTACCGACCGTGGTTAAAGGGTCAATTAGGGCTTGTTTCCGCAACTCGTTTATTATTTGAAGCAGTTCCGTTTTGGGCGAGATGTCCCTGAATATCTCGGCGGCGCCGGTAATTTCCCCGTGTTCGTCTTTAAATGGAACGACCCTGATTAGTACGGGCACCCGATGTCCTTTTTTATGATGCAGAAAAATCCGGTCTTTTTTAATTACGCCCTCTTTGATTGAGCCTGCTAATGGACAACAAGATGCGCATAGGTTTTCTCCTTTTTCATTTACGTGCACCAAAATATTATCAGCACAGCCGGAGCCGACCACCTCTGAACTTTTATAACCGGTAATTTTTTCCGCACCCAGGCTAAAATAGGTTATTTTCCTGTCGGCATCCGTAAAATACACGCCGTCGTTCAGGTTGTCCAACAGGTCTTTATAAAACGCGGGGACAGGAATCATGGGAACCTTCCACTTATTGGTTGATATTGTTTACAGATTAGCGTATAATACAAAAATAATCCCAAAAAACAATAAACTTATTGATAAATATTAGAGGAGTATATGAAACCGCTGATAATATTGGCCTCGGCGTCAGAGCGGCGCTCTAAGATTCTGGCGGAATGCGGCATAAGCCATAAGGTTGTCGTAAGCAATGTGGCTGAAATAATGGATGACTCGAGAAGTCCGGTCTACAACAGCCTGTTTAACGCTTGTCTCAAAGCAAGGAATGTGGCCAAAAGACTCAAGAATGGGTTTATTATCGGAGCCGATACCGTGGTTTTATCGGACGGGAAACTAATTGGCAAGCCCCGCAATAAATCAGAGGCACGGCAGCTGCTTATGGGATTCTCGGGCAAAACCATTGGCGTCTATACGGGTCTCTGCCTGATAGACGCGGCAAGGGGAAAGCAGGTTAAATCTGCGATGGTTTCAAAGGTGCGGGTAAAAAAGATAACCCGGAAAATGGCGGAGCGATTCCTGAAGGTGGCCGGGCCTTTTGACAAGGCCGGCGGGTTTTCCATTGAAGGCCCGGGCTCGTTCATTTTTGACGATGTTCGGGGATCTTTTTACAATGTTCTTGGCTTACCGATGATAAAATTGTATCAACTTTTCGAACAATTGGGCGTAAATCTGCTAGAGTCTGTTAAGATGTAAGCATGTCAGAGCCAGACATCTTTCGGTGGCGTCATATTTCTTAAATATGGAATGACCCTATTTTCAGGGTCGAGGTGCCGCCCTGCTGTTTCTTATCGGCAAACTGGCAAATCACGCAGGAGTTGGTTTTCTTTTTTACTTCCTTAAGAATAATCTTGCGGTCCGGATTGACGCGCGTGCCTAAGAAATCAGCCAAATTCTTCAGGCGTTTCACGGCATCGCCCCTGAGAGCTCCGAATTTAACCCCGACGATATACTCGTCAAAAATGGCAAAAGTCTTGACCCAGGCCACCTGGCCGGACAATTTTAATGGATTGGCGCCCAATAATGGTATCACGATATTAAGCGATAACTTATCGCCGACCATCATCTTTTTCTTGGCCAGCAGTCGTAAGCCCGTGGTGCTCAGGTTGACAATAGGCAGTGCCGCCGGCGCGCCTTTCAAAAAGGCGAAAATACCGCCGCTGCTCTCCATCTGCGCCTTGCCGTTCTGGATAGAAAATCTTAACTCCTTGCGTTTGTTTGTTTTAATCTTGGGCATCTAAAGCCTCACTTTCTTGTAGCGCCAATATAAATCCGGGTTGGGGAAAAGTCAATAATTTTGCATAAATACTTGATTCCATTACGCATTAAAACTATAATGCGGCTTATTAAGAAAGGGGGAGTGAAGAATGAAAAAATGGTTAATGGGTAGCATGCTTATAGCATCGCTGGTTGTCGGGTGTTCAACGGCTCCTAAAATGCCGGGCGAAATAACATTGTCACCCGGAGCAAACCAAGTCAAGGCGCCTTGGGCCGGATTTAATGACAGCGCGTGGGTCCAGTCTCAAAGGGTCAATCTCGTGGACAATACCACCAGCGAAGTCAGGCAATCCATCCATCAAATCGCCCGGGGCGAAGCGGTCATCGTTACGGCCGTAAAGATGGGTGATAAATGGGAAAAAGTCGGGATGGAACCGGTCTCCCTGTTCCCCATACCCAAGTCAACCAAGGAAAGCGTTAAGAGTACCATTATGATTGGAGACAAGGAATTATCCTGTAAGGTGGTTGAAATATCCATAAAGATGGGCGAAAAACCCAGCGTCATGAAGATGTGGATGTGCGATGAAATACCGGGCGGTATCGCTAAGCAGGAAAAAGACGGCAAGGTCTTTTGGCAGGCGGTCGATTTCGGCCTGGACGGAAAAACGCCCACGCTGGCAGAGGTAACCGAACCCAAAAACGCCTGGGCAAAATTCGGCAAGGGCTCCTGGGTCCAGTACAAAATTCTCAATCCCGAAGACCAAAAGGAAATCCAACAGAGATATACCGTGGTAGATGTCACCAAGGAAAAAGCGACCATAGAAATATCTCAACTGGAGGGTGAAAAGTGGGAGAAGAAATCCAATCAAGAGGTGTCTTTACAGCCGACGCTTGTGGCCAAGAATCAAGGCACTCCGGCAACCCTGGATGTTGCGGGCAAAAAGGTCAATTGCGTCTGTATAGAAAAGACTTATCAGATGAATAATGCCGCGACCCTGGTTAAAGCATGGACCAGCGACGACGTTCCGGGTTTTGAAGTCCGCAAGGAAATGGGCGGCAAATGCGTCATGGAAGTAGTCGACTTCGGCGTAGTAAAATAAATAAATGTTTTAATACTTAAACCCTGTCCGGTCCGCAAGGGCCGGACGGGGTTTTTTATTGCTGGCATGGGAAAGAATAACAACAGGATTTAACTGATTAAACGGAAAGAAATTATTTTGGTGTCTTGGTGTCTTTGTGGCAGAAGGTACAAATGTTTTCTAACAGCCCATCCATCTGCTTTCTAGTATGCATCGCCGTGAGAGTCAGGCGCAGTCGGCTCTGGCCCTGGGGCACGGTCGGCGGCCGAATCGCCGGCACATAAAACCCTTTATCCCAGAGTGCCTGGGAAATGGCTACCGTCTTCTTGGTATCTCCAATCATTATTGGGATAATGGGAGATATAGAACCTCGCAAATCAAATCCCATCTGGTTCAGTCGTGACTTAATATAATCCGTATTGGCCCAGAGTTTCTTTCTTAGTCCCGGTTGATTTCGTAGAACCTTCAGGGCGGCAATGGTCGCGGCGCAGGAACCGGGCGGCAGGGCGGTGGTGAAGATAAAAGGACGGGACTTGTTCCTGATATAATCTATCAGGACTTGTGGCCCGGCCACGAATCCGCCGATAGAACCCAGGGCTTTGCTGGCCGTACCGATAATTACATCTATTTTATTCTCTACTTCCTGCGCCTCGCACCACCCGCGTCCATTCTTGCCAAATACACCTGTCCCGTGCGCCTCGTCCACAATCGTCCGGGCATTGTATTTACCGGCTAAGCGGGCTATTTCCTTTAACGGCGCCCCGTCCCCGTCCATGCTGAAGATGGCGTCGGTGACGATATAGCGTCGTGTGTCGTGCGTCGTGAGTGCCTCCCGGTGCGCCGCCTTCGGCGTGCTCCCGACCATCGCTTCGCTTAGGGGAGCGTTACGGAGTAATTGCTCCAGATGCGCCATATCGCAATGGCGATAGATATGAAGTCGAGACTTAGTTAGCCGGGTTGAATCTACCAAACTGGCGTGATTTAGTTCATCGCAGAAGATGACATCATTTTTATTGATGAGCGTGGTTATTACACCCAGATTAGCCGCATAACCCGAGGTAAAAAGCAGGGCATCCCAGCCGTGAGGATGAGGCTCGCCCTTATGGGTGGCGGAAGCGTGCTTGAACCGGGCAATCGCCTGTTCCAGTTGCTGATGGAGCGCGGTTGTGCCGGACAAAAGCCGGGCTGAGCCGGCCCCGGCTCCGAATTTACGGGTGGCGTCAATTATGGCTTGTTTCAAGGCCGGATGCTGAGCTAGGCCTAGATAATCATTCGAGCAGAAAGAGACATACCATTTGTTATCTATCCTTACCCGCGCGCCGTCAATTGCCGAAATCACCTTGGGTTTTCTGATTAATCCCTCGCGGTGCAATTCCGTTAATTGCTTATTGAGAAAATCTAACATATAAAAGTTTTGTATATCAGAGCGAGGCAGAAATTAAGGGAATGCCGGGCTTTGTATTTTTTATACGACCTTCTTTCCCCTTTTGTTATTTGGTAATTACACCAACACATCGAGAACACAGTGTCGAATGGGCTGTAGTTTTACCTACATCCGCAGTATAATTCCAGCAGCGGGCGCATTTCTGGTTGGCCGACTTGGCTATCTCTACGCCCATTTGCATTTGGTCAGCCGCTTTTTGAACGGGCTTTTTGCTGACCCTGACAGCCGAGACCTTGAGGATAGTAGCCAGCGCGCCTTCGTAGAGTTTCAGGAATTCCAATAAGTCCGCCCCGTCCGTATAGAGTGTCACGTCGGCCTCGATGGATGAACCGATTTGTCCGGACTTGCGCAGGGTTTCAATCTCCCTGGTCACTTCAGAGCGAATCAGGAATATCTTCTTCCAGTTTTCGTCCAGTTTGTTATCAATCTTGGTGGAATCCACCTTGGGCCAGTCCAACAGGTGTACGCTCTTAATGAAGTTTGATGATTGTCCGCCTTTGGCTGAGAATTTAGAGCTTGAGAAGATGATATTGTCCCAGATTTCCTCAGCGGTATAAGAGAGTATCGGGGCAATGATTTTGACCAAGGATTGGAGTATCTCATTTAACGCGGTCTGGGCCGACCGGCGTTCGACCGACTTGGCGCCGAAGGTATAAAGCCGGTCTTTGAGGATATCAAAATAGAACGAGCTCATCTCGACTACGCAGAATTCATAGACCTCACGGAAGACCTTATAGAACTCGAAGTTTTCGTAGGATTGGGTGGTCATGTCTATCAGGCGGTGGAGTTTGTTTAATGCCCATCTGTCTATCTCCAGCATCTGGTTGTACTTGACCGCATCAGCGTCCGGATTGTAATCGTAGAGGTTGCCCAGCATATACCTGAAGGTATTGCGAATCTTGCGGTAGGGGTCGGCCTTTTCCTGCAGGATTTCCAGCGATATCGGAATATCGTCGGTGAAGTTGATGGATGAAATCCAGAGCCGAAGGATATCAGCCCCGACTTTGTTGACCATCTCATCCGAGGTCATGGCGCCTTTGGATTTGGAGAGTTTTTCGCCTTCGGGCCGTTTGACGAATCCGTGGATGAGGACGTTCTTGAAGGGCGCGACGCCCCGGGTCATGACCGAGGGCAGGAGCGATAACTGGAACCAGCGGGCCGGCTGGTCCGAGCCCTCCAGATACAGGTCTGCCGGGAATTGCAGGTCGGGGTTCTCGATGACGACCGACCGGAATGACGAGCCGGATTCAAACCAGACGTCGAAGATGTCGTTTTCCTTGGAGAATTCGGTCGAGCCGCACTTGCACTTGACGCCCGGAGGCATGAGTTCAGCGGCTGATTTGCTGAACCAGGCATTAGCTCCTTCCTTGGCGAATATCCCGCGGACGTGGTCGATGACGGCAACATCGAGCAGGGATTGGTTACATTTGGCGCAGTAGAAGACCGGGATAGGCACGCCCCAGTTGCGCTGGCGCGAGACGCACCAGTCGGGCCGTGATTCCAGCATCGAGGCGGTTCGGCTCTTGCCCCATTCGGGTATCCACCGGGCCTTCTTGACCTCGGCAATGGCCTTTTGACGGGCTGAGTGATTATCAACCGAGATGAACCACTGTTCGGTGGCCCGGAAGATGAGCGGTTTTTTGCAGCGCCAGCAATGCGGATAGGAGTGGACTACATCCACCTTTTTCAGGAGCAGTTTCTGGTCGGCCAGCATCTGGCAGATTTTCGGGTCGGCGTCAAAGACGCGTTCACCCGGGAAGATGCCGGCTTCAGGCGTAAACCGGCCGGATTTGTCCACCGGGCTGATGACCGGGAGGTTGTATTTTAAGCCGCTTTCGTAGTCTTCAATGCCGTGTCCGGTGGCATTGTGGACAATGCCGGTGCCGTCTTCCAAGCTGACATAATCAGCCAGGATGACCTGGCAGGTGCGTTTGACAAAGGGATGGTTATAGGTCAGGCCTTCCAATTGCGTGCCCTTGACCTGGCCGAGAATCTTATAGTCGGTCACGCCGATAAGTGCCATAACTTTTTCCACCAGCCCAGCGGCCATAATCAACGCATCACTACCTGTGCTTACCAGGGCGTATTCAAATGCCGGATTTAGCGCCACAGATACATTAGCCGGCAGTGTCCAGGGGGTTGTCGTCCAGATGAAGAAGGAGACGGTCGAATGACTAATGTCTAATGACGAAGGGAATTTAGAGGATAATTCTTTTGCCTGCGCATCGGTCAGCGGGAACTTAACATAGATAGACGGACTTGTTTCGTTTGAATATTCCAGTTCGGCCTCGGCCAGGACGGTCTCGCAGTGCATGCACCAGTGGATAGGCCGGAGCTTGCGGTAGATATAGCCGTTCTTGACCAGGTCTCGGAAGACCTCGATGACGCCGGCTTCGTAAGAGGGATTCAGGGTTAGGTATGGATTATACCAGTCGCCGAAGATGCCCAGGGCTTGGAATTGTTTGCGTTGGATATCGATGAATCTGCGGGCGTAAACCTCGCAGTCCTGGCGGATTTGGGTTTGGGATGCGGTTTTAGCCTTGGGTCCAAGTTCAGTCAGCACCTTGTGCTCGATGGGCAGTCCGTGGCAATCCCAGCCCGGAATGTAAGGGCTGTAAAACCCCTGCATGGTCTTGAATTTGACCACGATGTCCTTGAGTATTTTATTCAGGGCCGTGCCGATGTGGACGTTACCGTTGGCATAAGGCGGCCCGTCGTGCAGGATGTATTTGGTTTTGCCGTGGTTCTTTTTGAGAATCTCTTGGTAGAGATTAAGCTTTTCCCACTGGCTGCGGATAATCGGTTCTTTCCTGGTCAGGTCTGCCTTCATCGAGAAGTCGGTCTGGGGCAGGTTCAGGGTCTTTTGGTAATCCGGCCCTTCGGCCGCCCGTTGAGTGGGCGTCTTTTCTACTGGGGCTGATTCATTCATAAAATACTTTCTTCAATAAATATTTTTCAGGATAACGAAGAATCTATATCAAACATAGAGGACAAGGTCAAGAATTATAACCACCCCGATTAGAAACAGCGGTTTCTAACGGGGCAGGCAGATTTGTCACGCATTCAATAAATGGATTGACAAAGCTTGGGGCGTTTTTTATATTGAATACATGGACCAGAATAATGCAGATAACAGGTATAATGACGAGGTGGAACCGGAACCGGAGGAATCACAACGAGCCCGGGAAATCCTGGAAGTATACGACCGGACGATTACCTCGGACCTGAATGACCCGGCCCAATGGTATGACCTGGGTGTAAAATTGGCCCAATCCGGCTGGTCCGAGCCGGCCGTGGCGTCAATTGTCAAGTCTCTGGAGCTTCGAGCTGAACAGCCGAAGGGCTGGTATCAGCTGGGGCTTAGCCTGGTGGAGCTGGTCAGATTCAAGGATGCGGTGCTGGCCTTTGATAGGGCGCTAATGCTTGACCCGTCCAATCCGGATATCTGGCTGAACAAAGGAAAAGCACTGGAAGTACTGGACCAGCCGGACGAGGCGCGGGAGGCCTACAACAAATGTCTGGAAGCCGATGCGCATAACGCCGAGGCGCTCTACCTTAAAGCGGTTATTACCGAAGATACCGCCGACGAAAAGCTGGAAGGGTTGCTGGATATTTATGATAAAATCCTGAAACGAAATCCCCGGGACAGCCGGGCCTGGTTCAACAAGGCCTTTGTGCTGGCCGAGATGTTTAAGAGCGAAGAAGCCATGACGGCTTTTGAATCATTCCTGGAACTCCATCCGGATGATATGCAGTCCCTAACCCGGGTCGGGCTGGTATTGCATGGATTAGCCATGAACGACGAGGCGCTTTTGATATTCAAGGATGTGCTGAAACTCAATCCGCGCTATGCGCATGCCTGGTATTATAAAGGCGAGGCCAATTGGGATTTGGGCCCCCATCAATATTATGCCGTGGCCTACGCCGCGTATGATCAGGCTACCCGGATAAATCCGGCCCATTATCTGGCCTGGTATAAAAAGGGATGCGTGCTGTCCTCTTATGCCGGCGAATACAACCAGGCGCTGGACGCTTTTGACCGGGCGGCAGAACTTCAGCCCGACTGGGTTCAGGCCTGGCAGGACCGGGGCTGGGTGCTAGCCGCGCTGGATAAATATGACGAGGCCCTGGACTCCTACACCAAGGCGATTGAACTGGCTCCAGATAATTACGAGACCTGGTATAGCCGGGCCGGGTTTTTCTCTGCAAACAAAGATTTTCAGAATGCCTTGGACGATTTGGCCAAGGCCATCGAATTGCATAGTTCCTGTAAAACAATGGCGCTTAAGGATGATGTCTTTTATCCGCTGCTAAAAAACGAGCAGTTCCTGGGAATGGTGCATGCTCAACATCCGGACTAATCAATGCGCCGGAGAATGCTTTGCATAATCTGACGGCCGTCAATCTCGATGATGTTGGTACTGACCGAAACGTGGGCTAAGGTGCCATCGGCCCGATAAAGATAATTGCTTTTTATCCGGCTGCGGAGCTGTTTAACATTTCTTTTAACGAAATCCTTATAGGCGCGCCTTTTGCTGGGCGGGATAACAAGGGAGTAATGCGCGCCGATAATTTCGCTTTTCGGCCGGCCGATTAGGCGCTCGGCCTGGTGATTACAGTCAATGAATGTGCCTTTTTTTACATCCAGCAAAATAATGGCGTCATTGGCGTGATTAAACAGATTGCGGCGGAGTTTTTCGGACTTAGCTAATTTTTGGTACGCCTGATCCAGCTGATCGGATAGTAACCGGATTTGGCCGGACAGATCATTACGTTTTATCAGGTCACAGACCTTCCGGGCCGGCGTACCGCTGGCTACCTGAAAGACCAGGTGTTTGCTTATGCCTAATGCTGAAGCCAAGGTCTCCAGTCTGCTGATATGTGGCACCGGATATTTGCCGGTCCTGAACTCGTGGAAGTTTTTTTCATCCATTTTCCAGAGCCGGGAGATTTGGCGGTTGGAGATATCTGGCCCCAGGATAAGACGGATGAATTTATAAAGATTGAGTGACTTTAGGTTAATCGGCTTGCGAGTGTTTTTCATTCTTTTAGGCGACATATGAAACCTCCTGTTTTTCACGTCTTGTTTCGCCAAAGGCGATGAAAAGTAATTTCAGTTAAATTCGTTTGATGACCCCCTTGATAATGGCGCTTAAGTGCGGTTCGGCTCCGTTGGCAATGTGGATAATCTCTTCAATATCTACCGGTTTAATGGCTTCAGGCGTGGCCAGGTCGGTAACGACCGCCAGGGCCAGGACGCGCAGTCCGGAATGGGCCGCCACAATTACCTCAGGTACGGTCGACATTCCAACTACATCAGCTCCGATGATGCGAAGCATTCGGTATTCAGCCGGGGTCTCCAGTGATGGCCCGGTCATGGCCGCATAGACAGCGCGATAGGTCTTAATGTTATTTTCTTCCGTGACCTGGGTGGCGATTTCCAGCAGGACCTTGTCGTAGGCATTATACATATCCGGGAATCTGGGTCCCAGCTGTTCGTCATTGGGTCCGATAAGTGGATTGGTGCCCAGAAGATTTATGTGGTCCTTGACCAGGACGACCATTCCGGATGGGCAATCGGCATTAACGCTGCCTACCGCTGCGGAAATAATTAGTATTTTTATACCCAGCGCTTTCATTACCCGTACCGGGAATGTAGCTTGTTGTAATGAATAGCCCTCGTAATAATGGAACCGGCCGGCCATGGCCATTACGGGTTTACCATGGATATTGCCGAAAACCAGCTCGCCTTTATGGCTCATCACGGTCGAGACCGGGAATCCGGGAATATTGCTGTAGGGCACGACGATTTTATCGGTGATTTCGTCGGCGAAGTTGCCTAGCCCGGTACCCAGGATCACGCCGATTTCAGGCGACAGCCCATTTATTTCTGCGCGAATGAATTTAGCGGCTTCGTTAACCGTCTGGCCGATATTATTTTTGTGATCGTTTAACATTGTCAGATTATTTCCCTCCAGTCAGCACGTTAATTTTAGTGTCGATAGTAATCTTGTTATTGGTGTAGACGGAGGTATTGCCGTAGCGGTAACGCAGGAGTTGTAACGATTCCAGCGCCAAAGACTGCTGCTTAGCGTCATATAAATTTTCCGCTAACTGTTTAATCAGTTCCGCTTCTTCTTCACGGCCTTTTTTTAATTCCTCCAGTTTATCTTTGGGACGGTATTCCTTGAGCAATTCCTGCAGCTCCCGGTTCGGCCTCTTGGTGAGCGATTTATTAAAGAACTCCTCGGCTTTTGGGATATTGCCGCCCCGGTAAATGCAGAACATCCCCAGCTCAAAATAGTCCCGGGCATCCAGGTCCCAGGCATTAGTCAGGCAAAGTTCCCAGTCGCGGATGGATATATCATAGAATCTTCTGACAGAGTCTTCTTTGATATTAAAATAAATAATGCCGTTTTGGGTGTCGATGGAAGAGATTTCCCGCCCCTGAAGCACGGGCCGGTCAACCTGGCGCTTGCCGAGCCGGTCAACCAAGCGGTCGATAATCCCTTTTTCCATTTTCATTAGCGAAATATAATGAGTGAATTTTTCCCGGTGCTCCTTGGTTTGGAACTGGGTATTTATCTGGCTTTCTTTTTTGTTCCAATTATCAAGTTGTCCGCTCTGCAATAACCAGAAAAGGGATGATAGGTATTGGGGGAATAGTTCGGATTCTTTCTTCAGGGCGAGTTGGTATATCTTTTCCCGCTGATTGTCAAACCAGACCAGATAATCTTTTATTTGCTGTTCTATTTTTTCCACGCCGTAAGAGCCTTGAATCAAAAACAGTAATTTTTGGGCTTCGGGCAACTGCTCTTTGGCCTTGAGGTCTTCCACCTGGAGCAATAGGCCTGAAAATGATTTCGCAGCCCGAGATTCCATTTCTTGGTAATAATTTTTGGCGATATTATCGTAGATGGTGTTCTGATAAGACGGGTTTTCTGAAAATGCGGTTAGTGCCTTGAGCGCCAGGGCAAATTGCTTTTCCTTGGCCAGGTTGTCCGCCCGTTGAACCAAGGATTGGTATTTTTCACCGGTTGCCTTAACCGAGTCAAACCATTTAGTCAAAACGGTCTTTTTAGTTTCTACTCGATCTTTAACGGATGGGAAACGCGGATACAAGCGGTTAAAACCGTCCAGTTCGCTTAATGATTCCTTAAAGAAATTCTCCGCCTGGGTTGTGTCGGCCGTCGTCAGAACCTTTTTATGCCGGGCGTCAATTTGGCTGTCAAGTTGCTTGAACGCGCCCAGTGTTTCCTCTTCCTGGAGATGCAGTTTTTCTTTGTCCTCCAGGGCTTTAATAAGCAGGTTCAGTCGTTTGATGCCGTCCTGGGCGTTTTTCACCAGTTTGGAGCGGGCGCATTCGGTGATGATGCGCTCATATAACTGGATGCCTTTGTTAATTGTATCCTTGGTGCTGTCCGCAGGGAGCGAGCTCTCATAATTACGCGCTTTACTCAGATATTCCTGGGCTAGCTTTTCCTCGTACTCGCTGGTTCCGCCGTGTATCGGGGTTATAATGGTCCCGGTTATTGGGCCTACGGGCGAAATTGGCTTTTTTATGTCTGAATAATAATAACGGCCGAGCAGGAATAAGGTTCCAACGGTCATTACCAGCAGAATAGCCGGCAGGCCCAGTCGGACAAAAACCGATTTGCGCAATACCTGTTCTGCCTCGGGTAATGTTGTCGGCGGCGCTATGAGCGGAACATCTATTAGCGGTTTGGGCCGCTCCGGGTCAAGTTCATTCAGTAATCTTTTCAAATCTTTTATCAGCTCGCCGGCGTTGGCATAACGCTCCTCTATCTTGCGTTTCATCATCCGGCTGATTACTGTAACCACCGAATCCGGGACTGAAGGCAGGATTTCTTTCAGAGGCTTGGGGTCTTCCCTTAATTTCTTGGTAATGATTTCTTTTACTGAAGATGCGCTGTAGGGGGTCACGCCGGAGATAATACGGTAGAAACTGGCGCCCAAAGAATAAATATCAGAGCGATGGTCCACGGCTTTTCCCTGGGCCTGCTCCGGCGCCAGGTAGTGAGGCGTGCCCATTAAGGTGTTGGACTGTTCCTGCTGGGGTGAATAGATGCTTTTGGCCAATCCCAAATCGCCGATTTTGATTATCTCGTCCTCGCCGAGCATCAGGTTATCGGGCTTGATATCGCGGTGGACAATGCCTTTCCTTTCGGCGTATTGCAGGCCCGAGGCGGCGTCCAGCATCATCTTGGTTGCATGGAACAATGTTAGCCGCTGTTTTTTTATGAGCAATTCCTGAATGCTTCCGCCGTGCATATATTCCATGGAAAAATAATAGATATCTTCCGGAGTCCGGCCGACATCATAGACCTGGACGATATTATTATGGTTCAGCTGGCCAGCTGAACGGGCTTCACGCAGGAACATATCTATAAAGGTCTTGTCTTTGAGCATGTCCTCGGAAAGTATTTTAATAGCCACCGTGCGGTTAAGTGAAATCTGGAGCGCTTTATAGACCGTGCCCATACCGCCCCGGCCGATTCTTTCCATGATGGAATAACCGCCCACGATTTTTCCCACCAGCGATTTCTGCTGGGCGGCCGGGTCGTCCGAGACGAACGAAAAGATGGTATCGCCTACCTGAATCATATCGCCGGGCTTGAGAAGCCGCGCCCTAACCCGGGCCCGGTTGACAAAGGTGCCGTTAAGCGAATCCAGGTCAACCAGATAATAGCCGTCCGGACGGTGCTCTATTTTGAAGTGCAGCCGGGAGACCATCGGCTCGGTCAGCAGAATATGGGCCGAGGTATCCCGCCCGGCAAAAACGGTTTTGCCGACGGTAATTTCCAAATCCTTATTCGGCCCTTTTTCTACAAGTAATTTAGGCATGGTATACTTTATGTTAACTAAAAAGCGCCGTGCCGATTCTGAGCATATTGGCGCCTTCTTCAATCGCCACCTCAAAATCCTGGCTCATTCCCATTGACAGGTATTTTAATTCTTCGGGATTATCGTTGCCAATAAAATCGCTCTTTAATTTATCCCGCAATTCTCTCAGTTTCCTAAAGTAAGGCCGGACCTGAGCTTCCTGCCCTGGCGGAATTACGGGTGCCATAGTCATCAATCCGGTGATAATTAGCCCGGACCCGGTTGAACCAGAAACAATTCCCGTTAGAGTTTTATAAAATAATGGCAACTCCTCAGGTTTAATGCCGCTTTTGGTTGCCTCGTTGCTGACATTTACCTGGATTAATACCCGGATAACCTTATGTAGTTTCAATGCTTCCGCCTGAAGTTCTTCAGCCAGGCGGATGTTGTCCAGTGAATGGATATAATCAAACAACCCGGCCGCCTTCTTTACCTTATTGCTCTGGAGATGGCCAATCATATGCCAGATAAATTTATTATCCGGCAGTGCCCGGGCTTTATCAATGGCGTCAGCCACCCGGTTTTCGCCGATATCCGGCCAGCCTAAATCAGCCAGCGCTTTCAGCGCGTCAATTCCAACTGTTTTGGTTACCGCGACCACCACGATTTCATCCGGATTTCGGCCGGCGCGCTCGGCGGCGGATTTAATCCGGGATTTGAGATTATCTAACGACTCTGTTAAGTTTGGTATTTCTGATAGCATTGGATTACTTGACCTCGCACTTGTTCTAAGTTAGAATCCCAGATAACACATATATAAAAACAAGCGCCGGGTCAAGGAGTTAATGCGATGAAAGCAATAGCGTTATTATCGGGTGGATTGGATTCAACCTTAGCCATCAAGGTGGTGCAGGAATCCGCTTTGGTGCCTTTGGAAATAGAAGCAATACATTTTACCACGATTTTCTGCCGGTGCGACGGCAAGGACGGCACCTGCGGCGCCAAAGCCAAAGGCGTAGCCGAGAAATTCAATATCCCGATCAGGAATATTAACAATACCCAGTTGCTTCTGGAGGCGGTCCGCAAGCCGCGCCATGGCTACGGCAGTAATGTCAACCCCTGCATTGACTGCCGGATAAATATGATTCATTCCACCCGGACAACGATGGACCAGATTGGCGCCGCTTTTGTTATCACCGGCGAGGTCCTGGGCCAGCGGCCGATGTCCCAGCACCTTAAGGCGCTGAAACTTATCGAGAAGGAAACCAATCTTCAGGGCCTGATTCTCAGGCCGCTCTCGGCTAAAGTGCTGGATGAGACCATCCCGGAAAAGAATAAGTGGGTCGACCGGTCCAAACTGCTGGCCATTTCAGGCCGTTCCCGAAAGGAGCAAATCTCGCTGGCTGATATATATGAAATCAGGGATTATCCCTGCCCGGCCGGCGGATGCCTGCTGACCGACCCGGCATTTTCCGCCCGGATGAAGGACCTCCTGAAATACAAACCGGACTTTGTCCTGAATGACGTCCTGTTATTGCAGGTCGGCCGGCATTTCCGCCTGAATCCGAATCTCAAGCTGGCCGTTGGGCGCAATGAACAGGAAAATCAGACCATTACTAACCTGGCCCGGGAAAATGATATCCTGCTGGAAACAGCTGACTATATGGGGCCGGTGGCTTTGCTTCGGGGTGATTTCACCGCTGCGGATATAAAATTAGCCGGAGGCATCAACGGACGCTATGCGGATACCGGCACGGCTAAAGGAATTAAGGTCAAGGTGTTATCTAACGGCACGGTTATCGAGGATGTTTTGGTCTTGACCGATGGCCAAATAGACCCATATCGGATAAATTAAAGCGGATATAATATTGCTTGACATAGAAATGTAATACTATAATAATAATAATGTTATGCCAGTAACAATACCTAGAGAGACAATCAAGCGTTTGTTTATTTATTACCGGGCGCTTCTGGAATCCCGGGAAACCGAGGTCATTTCATCTGAGGAATTGTCTCAACTCACCGGATTCAGCGCGGCCCAAATCAGGAAAGACCTGACCTATTTCGGGCAATTCGGCACGCCGGGACGGGGTTACACCATCAAGGATTTGACCCACCAGTTAAAAGGCATTCTGGGCATCGACCGCGAATGGGAGGTGGCTTTGGTCGGCATGGGCAATATGGGCCGGGCCCTGGTGGCTTACGAAGGCCTGAAGAACCAGGGATTTAATGTCACCCAGCTCTTTGACAGCGACCCGAAAAAGATCGGGATGTTCTGCGCCGGACTGAAGATAAAGAATATTGACAATCTTAAGGAAGAAATCCGGAACAGCGCCGCCCGGATTGCTATTTTGGCGGTTCCGGCCGGTGCGGCCCAGTCAGTGACTAACCTGCTTCTGGAAGCCGGGATTAAGGCCATTCTCAACTTCGCGCCGACCAGGATAATCGTGCCGGACGGCGTCAATGTCCTGAATATTGACATCACCAACGAATTAACCCGCCTTTCCTATTACCTGGTTCAGCCTGACGCGCTGAAAATAGCTGATGATAATCCTGCCGCCGGAACAGAATCTCCCGAGCCGATTGCTTAGGCGGCTTCGCGTCCGGTAGAAAATAAGCGAACAGTCTCTAATGATTCCTGTTTCTAAAACAACTTATTGACGCCTCAGGTGTTATTAATGTATATAATGCTTTAAATATCTGAGCCGGATCGAAACCACATACGATTAATTTTAGAAATAACAAGGAGGCATTAAATGAAATATCTGTTAATACTCGTCGCCTGTATCGCGTTGGCTTCTATCGGATTTACCGGATATCTCTATCTTAATCCGGAGTGCCTGCTTGGCTCTCTGCCGAAGAATCAGCCGTCCAATCAGGTCTCGGCATCAGGCGGAAATGAGGAATTCAATGCCCGTATCAAGCAGCTTCAGGATGAATTGTTTAACATCAGGAATATCGCCAATCAGCAGGCGCTGGACATTGCCAAGTTAACGGCCAATAATTCCCGGATAGACGACATCTACAGGAAACTCAAGGAAATCCAGGCCGGATTGCCCAATGCCGGAAAATCAGGCGTTGCTAATGACCCGGCCGCGCCGGAATTCCAGGCCGGTTCAGCCGAGGCATTCTCCGGCAATTTCTCGCCGGAACTCTTCCAGAATCCGGAATTTGCCAAGCTCTTTGTGGGCAAGGTTGAAGAGGCTATCAAGATTATTGAGGAAAAACAGCGGGCCGAGCAGGTCAAACGCAATGCCGAGCAACTACAGAAACGGATTACCCAGCGGATAGATGAATTTGCCAAAGCTCAGAACCTTAATGATTACCAGAAGCAGGAATTGACCAAAATAATATCGGACCGGGCCGCCAAGAGCCTGGAATTATTTGCCCAGATGCGCCAGAATTCGGACTCTGGTCAGCAGTTATCGCCTGAGCAGATGCGCGCCCAGATGGATACTATCAGGACCGAAAGCAATGAGAAGGTTAAGCAGGTCCTGCTTCCCAATCAATACGAGGAATATCAAAAAGTTGAAAACTCCATTACTGGTAATGGCAGAGGAATGGGACGCGGACCCGGCGCCCAGCCGCCCCAGGGACGTTAATACTCGTCAATCCGGCTAAGGCATAAATCATTGGACATCCGGAGCAGAATTTATTAGATTTAAGGCCTGCCTGAAAGGTAGCGTTCAGGCGGACGCTTCAAAGAGTCAGCAGCATTGTGGGGAAAATTTCCCGGAACGATTTAATGAGGGAATCATCTAATAAATGAAATAGCCGGATGATATTTCCGTAATATTAAGGCCGGGTTCAGAATTAAAGAAACATGTTTATATTTACCGTGGGCCGGATAATTGCCATCGTCATGCTTTTGGGCGCGTCGGATAAAGGCCCGCTTGATTATCCGACGCTCGGGCTGATCGTCTGCGCTGTGGCCTTATATGGATTCTGGCGGTCGTATAAGACCGGCAAAAAAGCCTGGCTGGTCAGCTTTGGGATAATCGCGGTTATATTCAATCCGCTTTTCCCGGTCCAGTTAGCGCCGGCCGCCTGGGCGGGCGTCAATATCGGAACGGCGGTTTTATTTATAAGCTCATTGGTGCTATTCAGGCTGTATGTCAGGCGGCTCAAAGAAAAGAAACGGGAAAGAATAACCGTCCTGCCATCAGGCGAAATCATGAAAGACGCGGAATTTGAGGTAAAGGACGACGCGACTGCCGGAAATAACCGGATAGAATAAAAGAATGCTTGGAGCCCGGGTGGGCAGCAGTAAGAATATAAGTATGAGCCTGATAAAGAACATCTTTACCGAGTTATTGGCTTCTTTTAATCTCAAGGCCGCGGACTTCATTACTCACGATATAATGAGCCGCGCTGCTTTTGAGGAAATCAACGAGTTTTTTTATCGGATTGAAACCCAGATGATTAACCCATCTTTTGCGCCCAAGCGCAAGCAATGGGCTTACGACCTGACTTTGAAGCATTGCCGCCGGGTGGCCCTTTATTCCCTGCCGGTGGCCCAGGCGGGCCGGTTTTCTGACAAGGAAGCGGCTGAAATCACGGTCGCCGGGCTGCTCCACGACATTGATAAATTCTACTGGCCGGTAAAACTCCTGGATACGCCGCCGCTGGAACTCTCGAAAGAGGAGCACACCCGGATTATGGAACATACCGTGGCCGGAGCGGCCTGCGTGGAAATGATAACCAAAAAGAACATTGCCCCCGGCATCCTGGCGATTATCAAGCAGCATCACGAGAATTTCGGAGGCACGGGTTATCCGGGCCGGCTGGCCGGCGCGGCCATTTCACCGGGCGCCCGAATTATCCGAATCGTTAACTCCTATGACACTATGACCTCGCCCCGGCCATATAAAACCGGGATTAATACGCACGCGGAAGCCATCAACAGCCTGAAACGCAGATGTAACTCCACCTATGACCCTGATTTTGTCGGGTTATTTGAGCAGTCATTGCCTGAAGAAAAGATTAAATCATTAAAGGAAGTGGGAGATAGCTCCGGGTTCAGGAGGCGGGATGTAATATAACCGGCCGCCAGATGAGAAAATAAATATAACGGAAGGAATTGCTATGGCCATTAAAACAAGCCGAACTGACGAAAACGCCGCGATTATCATCGACTACAGCAAATGTAAAGCCTGCGGTTTATGCGTCAGCGCCTGCAAGGACCTCAGCTTAATCATCAAGGACGGCAAACTCGCCATCAATGACCGGCCGGTTTTCGGATGCCTGGGTTGCGGCCAATGCGCCGCTATCTGCCCGAATGAAGCCATTCATCTCGAAGGCCGGACGTTATCCAAAGGCGATTTTATAAAAATGCCGGACAAGGAAACCATGGCCGGCTACGAACCTCTGCGCGCCCTGATGCTCGGCCGGCGCAGTGTCCGCGATTTCAAGCCCAGGGAAATCGAATCCGACGTCATCGACAAAATAATCAACGCCGCATCCACCGCGCCCATGGGCATTCCGCCTTCCGACGTAAAAGTCCTGGTCCTCAAAGGCCGGGCCAAGGTCCGGGAATTCTCTTTTGATTTCCTGGACCAGGTCAAAAGCATGAAATGGTTCTTCTCGCCCGCGATGCTTCTGCTCCTGCGCCCGTTTATCGGCAGGGATAATTACGAAGCCTTCAAATCTTTTATTAAGCCGCTGATTGACGGCCTGCTGGACAAGCGGGCCCAGGGCGAGGACTGGCTGCTCTACGACGCGCCGCTGGCCATGTATTTTTACGGCGCCCGGTTCGCCGACCCGGCTGACCCGCATATTGCCGCGACCTATGCCATGCTGGCCGCCGAATCGCTGGGATTGGGCAGCTGCATGATCGGCAGTATCGCCCCGTTCCTCAAAAAAGGCGCGGCCGGCTTTAAAAAGAAGTATGGACTCAACCCCAAGGCCAATGACGGCATCGTAGTCATCTTCGGCTATCCCGGCGTCAAATACCGCCGGGCCGTGAAAAGAACCTTTGCCCAGGTAACGGTCCGCTAATCCGGTGATGCGGCGGAATAGCCGGCCGGTCCAGCGGCGCCAGCCGGAGTTTAACCCAGTCAAAAAAGAAAGCGCGTTAGAAGGAATGGAATTAGGCAAAACCATTTATGTCAGGGACCGGGCATCTTGGCGCGCCTGGCTGGCCAAAAACCACCGGACTAAAGAGGACGTTTGGCTGATTTATTACCGCAAAGCCACCGGCCGGCCCCGGATTCCCTATAACCACGCGGTTGAAGAAGCCCTGTGTTACGGCTGGATTGACAGCATTATCAAACGCGTAGATAACCGGCGGTTTGCCCAGCGATTCTCGGTCCGGCGAAAAACCAGCCAACTCTCCCAGCCTAACCGGGAGCGGGTGCGCCAGCTGATTGCCCGGGGCAGGATGACCCGGGCCGGACTGGCTGCCCTGGCCCATGTCTTTGACCCGACTAACGACAAGCCCGACAGATTCACGATTGCCCCTGACATTATCATGCGGATTAAAAAGAACAAAGCGGCCTGGCGTAATTTCCAATCACTTCCGGCCCGATACCGACGTATCCGCATCGCGTACATTGAGGACCGCCGGGGTCAGGGCCCGGACGGGTTCCGGGACAGCCTGGCGCACTTCATCAAAATGACCGCGCAAAACAAGCGCTTCGGGTTAATCAGGGAATAGAAACCTGACTCAGTCCGGGCCCGACCAGATTTTGCCGCAGACCGTCGTAAATTCTTGATTTAACCGGCGAAAATGATAATTTTATGGTTTTATCTAATGAAAGGAGTAAGCAGATGAAGAACCGCGCGTATATCATAATCACGGCTCTGGGACTGGCGGCGCTGGCCGCGACTTTTAGTTATGTCGGCTGCGGCGGCGGGGG
>Ga0208373_1001247_pt1 | contig 35332 bp, 27 predicted proteins | sample RifOxyC2_FD_184036 | JGI IMG/M metagenome (GOLD analysis project Ga0208373, IMG submission 184036) | Soil microbial communities from Rifle, Colorado - Rifle Oxygen_injection C2 (SPAdes) | ecosystem: Environmental > Terrestrial > Deep subsurface > Rock core/Sediment | place: Rifle, Colorado... | reverse complement strand
TGGTAGGTGGCGCCGCCGATGCGCTTGGATTTGACTTCCATTATCGGCTTGACGTTATCAATGGCCTTATTCAGTGATTCCAGAGGCCCGACGTCGGGTATCTTTTTCTCCAACACCCCCATGGCCTTGTATAACGCCCGCTGGGCGGTGGATTTTTTGCCCTCTTTCATAATGGAATTGGTCAAACGGCTGACGAGCTTGTCGTTGTATTTCGGGTCCGGTTTTAAAAGATAAGCCAGTGATTTATATTTTCTTGGCATAATGTTTTAATTCCTTTAATTAATACTGTTCTCTTTATTATCCTGACTAAGACGAAAGACCTTATGGATCCTTCGGCCGGCGCCATTGGCGCCGCGCTCAGGATGAGCGGACCGGTAAATTACCGCCCCGCTCACTTCGAAACCTTGGTGCCGTATTTGGAACGGCTTTGTTTGCGGTTTTCCACGCCGCCGCAATCGAGCACCCCGCGGATGACATGGTAACGCACGCCGGGCAAATCACGCACCCGCCCGCCCCGGACCATGACCATTGAATGTTCCTGCAGGTTATGGCCTTCGCCGGGGATATAAACCGTGGCTTCCTTTTTGTTGGAGAAACTGACCCGGGCAATCTTACGCAGGGCTGAATTGGGTTTTTTCGGCGTCATGGTCTTAACCTGGGTACAGATGCCCCTTTTCTGGGGACAGCAATCCAGCACCGGCGATTTGGATTTCACCTTCGCGGCTCTTCTCCGATTCTTAATCAACTGGTTAATCGTTGGCATATTGTTCTCCTATATTTTATACAGTCACGCCGGCTTCTTCCGGCTCCGTTAAGTCAGGCAGAATACTTTCGGTTTCTTCGCCGGCCTTTTTGGGCTGGCCTTTGACTTTTATTTCCAGTTCGGCGTAGTCCGCGAAACTGGTGCCGGCCGGAATAATACGACCGACGATAACATTTTCCTTGATACCTTTCAAGTTATCGCGTTTGCCAAATAACGACGCCTCGGTCAGGACTCTGGTAGTTTCCTGGAACGAAGCGGCCGCAATGAAACTATCGGATTGGAGCGTGGCCTTGGAAACTCCGATTAGGGCCGGTTTAGCCGTAGCCGGGGTATTGCCTTTTTTGGCGGCCCGCTGGTTTTCATCCTTGAACTTAAACTTATCCACAACCTGGCCGGCGATAAACGAGGTGTCGCCGCTCTTGATAATCTTCACCCGGCGGAGCATCTGGGCGATAATAATCTCCACATGCTTGTCATTGATAGTAACATTCTGAGAACGATAAACATTCTGGACTTCCTTGAGAAGGTATTCCTGAAGAACGTCCACGCCGCTGATTCTCATGATGTCAGCCAGCACCTGAGGTCCGTCCACCAGAGGTTCTCCGGCCTTGACCCGGTCGCCGCGATGGACCCGGAGGTATTTGCCGGGCGGGATGGTATGCTCAACCCGCATACCGGTTTCTTCGTTATGGACAATGACGGTTCTCTTGCCGGCTTTTTTATCGCCGAATTCCACGACGCCATCGATTTCCGCGATGACAGCCGGGGTTTTGGGTTTGCGGGCTTCAAATAACTCGGTCACCCGTGGCAATCCGCCGGTGATATCCTGCGAGGCCACCAGTTCCCTGGGGGTCTTGGCCAGAAGAGTGCCGTTGGCCACTTTCTCGCCCTCATCAACTTCCAAGTGAGCTTTCTCAGGTATGGCGTAAACGGCCTGGATTTCACCTTTGGCGTTTTCAATAATAACCTGCGGGTGGAGGTCTCCTTTGTGTTCGATGATAACCTTACGCTTGATACCGCTGCGCGGGTCGGTTTCCTCCTTCATGGTCTTATCCTTGATGATATCCTCATAACGGACGATGCCGTCTTTTTCGGTCATAATCGGCACGTTATGCGGATCCCATGAGAGCATGAGTTGGCGCACTTTAACTGTCTGGTCTTCCTTGCAATGAATAATGGAACCGGCCGGAACGGTATATCTTTCTATTTCACGGTCCTTCTGGTCCACGATGATAATTTCGCCGTTGCGGTTAATGACAATCGTTTCACCTTTGTCGTTGGTGAAAATCTTGACGTTATTTAATTTAACGATACCGGCGTTTTTGGCCGCGATAGACGCTTCTTCCAAAGTCCTGGAAGCGGTGCCGCCGATGTGGAAGGTTCTCATAGTCAGCTGGGTGCCCGGCTCGCCAATAGATTCAGCGGCAATAATGCCGACGGCCGTGCCTTTTTCCACCAGATGACCGGTAGACAAATCCATTCCGTAACAATGGGCGCAGATACCTTCGGGCGCTTCGCAGGTCAGCGGAGAACGGACCCGGACTTTCTGGAAGCCGAGTGATTCTATCTTTTTAGCAATCTCGCTGGTTATCAATTCGTTTTCCTTGACCACTATCTCGTCGGTGACCACATCGACGATATTATCCAGGGCCACCCGGCCGATGATATTCTGGGCCAGGGAAACATCAACCCGGTCACCCTTATAAACGATGCCTTTGGTGACGCCATTTAAGGTTTCACAATCAAGCGTGCCGACAATGGTATTCTGGGAGACGTCAACCAGTTTCCGGGTCAGATACCCGGCCTGGGATGTTTTCAACGCGGTATCAGCCAAACCTTTACGGGCACCGTGGGTAGAACTGAAATATTCCAAAACGCTCAAACCCTCGCGGAAATTGGCTTTAATCGGGGTTTCGATAATTTCGCCTGAAGGTTTCGCCATCAAGCCGCGCATACCGGCTAACTGGCGGACCTGGTCAATACTGCCCCGGGCGCCTGATGTCATCATACAATAAACCGGGTTAAGATACGGCTTGCCGTCCCGAACGTCGTCTTTAAGGCCCCTAATCATGGCTTCGCCGACCCGTTCCCGGGCGCGCGTCCAGCAGTCAATTATCTGGTTATATCTTTCACCGGAGGTGACCAACCCCTTGCGGTAATTCTGCTCAATTTTACCCACTTCGGCTTCGGATTCTTTTATAATAGTTTCCTTCTCAACGGGGATTTTCATGTCATCCTTGCCGATGGAAAGACCGCTTAAGGTGACCCATTTGAACCCAAGCGTTTTGATTTTGTCAAGCAGATTCACGGTGGCTTCATTGCCGTACTTCTTGTGGTATTTATAAATAATCTCATTTAACGATTTCTTGTCTATCTCATAGTTGTGATAAACGTCGCCTTCCGGGAAACTATCATTAAATATCAAGCGGCCCAGGGTGGTCTTATATATATTAATCGAGATAAACGCCTTATCCGGCGCGAGCCTGGTATGCACCGGCTTGTTATCAATCTTAACATTTATCGGGGTATGAACGGCAATCTCTTTGCGGTCAAAGGCAATCAGCGTTTCAGACAAATCGTTATAATATCTAACCTTTGATTTAGCCTGTTTAGGGCCGTCAGAGGAAGAAGCTCTTTCGCGGAACAGGGGATTTTCCAGTGTCATATAATTAATGCCCAGGACCACATCCTGGGTGGAACTGATAACCGGGTTGCCGTGAGCCGGCGAAAGAATATTCTTAGTGGCCATCATCAGGATTTTCGTCTCCAACTGCGCTTCCCAGGAAAGAGGCAGATGAACGGCCATCTGGTCGCCGTCAAAGTCCGCGTTGAAAGGCGGGCAAACCAGGGGATGAAGCGCAATGGCATTGCCTTCAACCAGCACCGGCTGGAAGGCCTGAATGCCGATGCGGTGCAGGGTCGGGGCGCGGTTCAGGAGCACCGGATGCTCCTTAATCACGTCATCCAGGATATCCCAGACTTCTTCTGAGCGGCGCTCCAGCATTTTCTTGGCGCTCTTGATGGTATCAACCCGACCGTCATCCTTGAGCCGCTTGATAATAAAGGGCTGGTATAATTCCAGCGCAATCGGCTTGGGCAGACCGCACTGGCCTAATTTCAGTTCCGGGCCGACCACAATAACCGAGCGGGCTGAATAGTCCACGCGTTTACCGAGCAGGTTTTCCCTGAAACGTCCCTGCTTGCCCTTGAGCATATCAGCCAATGATTTTAACGGGCGCCCATTGCTTCCGGTAACCGGACGCCGGCAACGTTCATTATCAAAAAGCGAATCCAACGCCTGCTGAAGCATTCGTTTTTCATTGCGGATAATAACCTCAGGCGCGTTTAACTCGATGAGTTTCTTGAGGCGATTATTCCGGTTTATCAGCCGACGGTAGAGGTCGTTCAAATCCGAGGTGGCAAAACTGCCGCTTTCCAGATGAACCAACGGCCTTAAATCCGGAGGAATAACCGGCGCCACCTCCAGGACCAGGTTTTCCAGCTTATTACTCGATACCGCAAACGCCTCAAACAGACGCAAGCGCTTGTATATTTCTTTTGCCTTCGGACTGGCAGAAGCGAGCTTATTCAATTTTGCCTTTAAGTCAGAGCAAATAGCCTTGACTTCAAGATTAGCCAGCAGTTTCTTGATGGCCCGGCCGCCCATATCGGCCTGGAATTCGTTCTTATACCTAAGGCTAAATTCATCCAGTTGTTCGGAGGTGAGCATCTGACCAACCTTGAGGGGGCATTTAGCGTTCTTTACTTCAGTAACCACATAATCCTGGTAATAGATGATGCGCTCCAAGGCCGAGAGCTTCATATTAAGGATAGCCCCAAGCGGCGAGGGCACGGTTTTGAAGAACCAGATATGAACCAGGGGCGCGGCCAGATTAATATGCCCCATTCTCTTGCGCCGGACGCGGGACACGGTTATTTCCACGCCGCAACGGTCACAAATGATACCCTTGTATTTTATGCCCTTATATTTACCGCAGAAACATTCCCAGTCCTTTTCCGGACCGAAAATACGTTCGCAGAAAAGAGCATCGCGCTCCGGACGCCAGGTTCGGTAATTGATAGTCTCCGGTTTTTTGACCTCTCCGTATGACCAGGATTTTATCTCTTCCGGTGACGCCACCTTGATACTGATCGCGTTGTATTCATTTACCCGTTCGTAAAGAGTTTCTATCATAAATATATCAATATAACTGTAGCCGCCCGATATTATATCAGGAACACAGCTCCCGCTTTAAGGCGGGATCTATTTCTGTTTTTCTAATTTAAAGCTCAAGCCCAACCCTTTGATTTCATTAGTCAGGACTTCAAACGACACCGGGATGGACGGTTCCAGGATATTTTCACCCTTGATAATGGACTCGTAAATCTTGGTCCGGCCGTCCACATCATCGCTCTTAACGGTGAGCATTTCCTGTAGGACATGGCTGGCGCCGTATGCTTCAAGGGCCCAGACTTCCATTTCACCAAGCCGCTGTCCGCCGGCCCTGGCCCGGCCGCCTAAAGGCTGCTGGGTAATCAATGAATACGGCCCGGTGGCTCGGGCGTGAATCTTATCATCAACCAGATGATGCAACTTCATAATATACGCATATCCGACAGTTATGCGCTCGCCGAAAGAGTCGCCGCTACGGCCATCATAAAGCACGGTCTTACCGTCTTCCGCCAATCCGGCCTTAACAAGCAATTCGGTAATATCTTTTTCTGTAGCGCCATCAAAAATGGGTGAAACAACCTTTATATTCAATTTGTTAGCAGCCCAGCCCAAGTGTGTTTCCAGAATCTGGCCGACGTTCATTCTGGAGGGAACGCCCAGCGGATTAAGCAGAACATCCACCGGCGTGCCGTCGGCCATAAACGGCATATCTTCTTCAGGCATAACCCTGGACACGACACCCTTGTTACCATGGCGACCGGCGACTTTATCGCCGACCGATATTTTGCGCTTGGTGGCAATCCTAACGCGGACCATTTCCAAAACGCCGGGTGGCAAATCATCCCCGCGGGTTATCTTATTAATACTTGTATCTTTTTCATTCTCCATTTTCTCGCACTTGACCAGAATCTGGCTTATCCGCGCTTCCACGCCCTGTTTTTCCTTTTTATCATTGTATTCCAGAGCGTCAACCACCGTCCTGATTTTCTCCCTCAAATCGGCGAAGTTCTTGATAGTGCCTCTCGCCCCGTAAGTCAGGGGCCGGGGCAATATTCTCTTGCCGACTATTTTCTCTATCGGCTTAATATTGTCTTCGAGGATATTAAGCAGTTGGGTGGCAAAAATGCGCTCTATTTTCTTAGCGGCTTTTTCCTTCTCTTCACGCTGTTTCGGCGTCATCTCATAATGCCGGCTAAAATACTGGGTATCCGTAACAATGCCTTCGACGCCAGGCGGAACCTCCACGGACATATTCTTGACGTCTTCTCCGGCTTTTCCGAAGATGGCGTGGAGCAGCTTTTCCTCGGGTGACAATTCCTTTTTGCTCTTAGGGGCTATCTTGCCAACCAGGATATCGCCCTGTTTTACCTTCGTACCCACGCGGATAATACCGTTTTCATCCAGGTTCTTGAGGGCTTTTTCCGGCACATTGGGAATATCCCGAGTGAATTCCTCCTTACCGAATTTCGTCTCCCTGGTCTCGGCTTCAAAGTCCTCAATATGGATAGAGGTAAAGATATCCTCTTTAACCAATCTTTCGTTTACGATGATCGCATCTTCGAAATTATAACCTTCCCAAGGCATAAACGCAACCATAACATTGCGTCCCAGAGACAGTTCACCCTGGGCGGTGCCCGGACCGTCGGCAATCACCTGGCCTTTTTTGACCTTATCTCCCAATTGGACGCAAGGAATCTGGTTTAAACAGGTCCGTTCTTTCAGGCCGTGGAATTTTTTCAATTCATACGTCTGATACCCTTCCAGGTTCTCATCCGAAATAATATCATTCTCGTTGGTCTTCCCCGCAGTCTTGACGATAATTTCGTCAGCCGAGACATAGGTAATCGTCCCGTTTTTCTCAGCCGTGACAACCAGAGATGAATTTTCCGCGGCGGTTTTTTCCAGTCCAGTAACCACAATAGCCTGTTCCGTGGAAACCAGAGGCACACCCTGACGCTGCATATTAGAGCCCATCAAGGCGCGGTTGGCATCATCATGCTCCAGAAAAGGAATAAGTCCGGCTGAAATACCGACTAACTGATACGGTGAAATATCTATATAATTTACCTCTTCAGGATTAACGAATTTAAATTCTTTATTAAAACGGGAAAGAACTTTATCCGCGGTAATTCGGCCATTTTTGTCCATTTGGATATCAGCCGGCGCCAGCACTTTGTCTATTTCTTCATCGGATCTTAAATAACGCACAGTCTCGGTAACCTGCCCATTTTTAACTTCCCGGTAAGGAGCCACCAGGAATCCGTATTTATCAATCTGCGAGAAGGTGGCCAGCGAGGTAATCAGGCCGATATTGGCGCCTTCCGGCGTTTCCACCGGGCAGACCCGCCCGTAATGCGAGGGATGGACATCGCGCACCTCGAATCCGGCGCGCTTGCGGTTCAAACCGCCCGGGCCTAAGGCGCTTAACCGTTTTTCGTGCGTCAATAACGAGAGCGGGTTGGTCTGGTCCACAACCTGCGAGAGCTCGCCTCTCTCGAAGAAATGTTCAATGGCGGCCGAGATAATCTTGGAATCAACCAACGCCCGCGGGGTCAATCTTTCCTTACTCTTGCTGTCGGCCAGGGCTGCGGCTGAAGTGGCCGAGCTTAACCGCTCCGTCACCAGCCGTTTTAACTTATAGAATCCTTTTCTGATTTCATCGGAAGCCAATTCGTCGATACCTCTAATCCGGCGGTTGCACAAATCGTCGATATCATCCACTTGACCGATATTCTTACGGAGCTTTATCAGATATTTTAATATTTCAATGATATCGCTCTTTAATAAGGTCTGTTCGGTTTCCGGAACATTCAAGTTAAACTTCCGGTTAATCCTAAAACGCCCAACCATCCCTAATTGATAATGGCTGATATCAAAGAATCTTTCGTTGAATACAAATTTAGCGCGGTCTAACTGGGCCGGCATACCCGGCCTTAACCTGGCGTATATTTTCAATAAAGCCTCGTCGGTGGAACCGGTCGGATCCTGAGCCAGTGTATTAAGAATGAGGAAATCATCCAAATTGGTTATGAGCTCCAGCTCCTGTATCACGGCTGCTTCCAGAAGCTGGACCGCGACCTCTTCGGCAATCTTTTCACCGGCTTTAAGGATAACTTTTCCTGATTGGGGGTCAATCACATCCACCGCAGCATACCTGCCGACCAATGCATTGGCTTGGACATCCCCATTAATCTTGACTATTTCAGTCTCGTAAAACGCCTTGATAATCCGGGCATCGGAAGAAAGATTTTCATCCATCGCCCGAAGGAAGATGGTCACGGGCAAGGCCGTCCCCTGGTCTATCTTCATCGTGACGGTATCTTTTTTGGTAGTGCAGATTTCCAGCCAACTGCCTCTCTGCGGTATAATCGTGGCGATAAACTGCCTGCGTTCGCCGACAATTTCCTCCTTGACATCCACGCCGGGCGAGCGATGCAACTGGTTAACGATAATGCGTTCAATGCCGTTGACAATAAATTCGCCCCCGCCAATCATCAGGGGGATATCGCCGAAATAAACATATTCCTCTATAGTTTCCGGCTTATTCAATCTCAAGCGCGCCCTCAAAGGCGCCGCGTAACTGATTTTCAAAGCCCGGCATTCCTCCGAGGTGTAATGCGGCTGGCCTATTTCATACCAAAGGTATTCCAGGAAATAATTGCCATCATATGATTTTACGGGAAATGCCTCGCGGAAAAGCAATTCCAGCCCCATATTCTTACGCTGGGATGGGTTGACCTCCTGTTGGAGAAACCGCCGGTAGGCATCTAACTGAACCGGCGATATTTCCGGGAACAGGTATTCAAAAGGATTCTTCTTGTAAACAACTGTCTCTCTCATATATTTTTATCCCGCTTTAGCGGGGCTATTTGGGCAGAAAAGAAGCGCCTTTCCCCAAACCGGGAAATATCAAGATATCTACAGAAATGGTTTGAACCACAACTCAGTATTTTAATATAAAATATAATCCAGCGCCTGCCGGTTAATGACAGGCGCTGGATTGTGGTTAATTATTTCAGTTCCACTTTAGCGCCGGCAGCCGCAAGTTCCTTGAGAATCTTTTCGGCCTCTTCCTTCGTCACGCCCGTCTTGACGGGTTGCGGAGGCGTATCGGTCAATGTCTTGGCTTCTTTAAGACCGAGATTAGTGATGGCGCGGATGACCTTGATGACCTGAATTTTATTGGCGCCCGTATCGGTCAGAATAACATCAAAAGAGGTCTTCTCCTCTTTCTTTTCAGCGCCTTCGCCTGCCGCGGCTGTAGCCGGCCCGGCTGCGGCCATCATCGGCATAGCCGCGCTGACGCCGAATTTATCCTCAAACGATTTGACGAAATCCTTGAGCCAGCTCACGCTGGACCCGCTGATAACCTCCAATAATAACTGGCTCTTCTCCTCATCCTTCAGGGTCTTAACATTCTCCATTACCTCTGTTATAGTAGGCATTTCTTTCTCCTTTCTTGATAAAGCACGGATTTTGCAGTTTATATAATTTGACTAATATGTCAAGAAAATATATAAAAATTTATAAATATTTTATATTCGGGTGTGTTCGGACGCAGTTAAGCCGGAAAATGAATCCCTTTGGGCGCTTTTATACCTAAGGGGGGAATTTTCAGCGCCACCGCTATTTTTCTATACGGCCCGTTGGCGTCCTGGCATCATACTCCCGGTCAGGCTACTTCTTCTGCTCCAGCTCCCACCATTCTTTCCATTTGCCGTAATCGTCTCCAAAATTACTGGGGGTCATATTACGCAGCGCCCGGGCCGCGCAGAGCCGGACCTTTTCATGGTCGTCTCTAAGCATCTCAATAACCACCGGAATGGCCGTAGAATCATTGGTTTGCTGCAGGGCGCCGATAATCTGCATCATGGTCCATTCGTCTTCCTCTTTCTGAAGACGCTCTATCAAGAAGCTGGTGGCTTTCTTATCGCCGATACTGCCCAGCGCGGCTGCTGATTCACTGCGGATTTCGGCGTTCTCATCCATCAACAAACTCATCAGAATCTCCACGGTTTCAGGGCTTTTGAGCCGTTTAAAGATGCTGATAATCTCTTCCCGGGTTTCCTTTTGCCGGGCAGCTAGTAACTTATCCTTAAGCCGGCCCATTAAATCAATTGACCTCAACTCATCAACCGTGAATTTCCGGGCAATGGTAATAATAGCATTGGATGCGGCGTTACGAACCTCGTTATCGGAGTCATCAAGATAATCAGGCAACATGGGCAGCGATTCCTTATCCTCGGCGATAAATAAAATGTTTATAATAGCCGTCTTGATTTTAGGTGACTTCTCTTTAGGCAACTGGCTGCGCAAGAGATGGATAGTGGAAATATCCTTCATATATCTCAAGGCATCCAGCACAGCCAGTTTTAGCATCTCAACATCCCCGCTCAATATCTCAAACAACGGCTTGACTGCAGCCGGGACCTGGAGTTTTCCTAATGATAATATCACCCACTTGAGAACAGCCGGATCCTTGATTTCTTTCAGGAGAAGCAAAAGATATTCGGTTTCATCAGCGCTCTGGCTAACCAGTTCCTCAAACAATTGCCAGGAATCACCGTCCTCCGGCAGATTTACTATCTTTACGAAAATCTTGTTAATATCTTTCTGCTTAGAGGTCTTGGCATAGGAATCCAGGAGCGCCTGGATATTACTAACCGACGTGGGAGTAACCGGTTTAGTGTCTTTAGTCCCGCTTCGACCGGCCTCTTCAGGCAGCGCTACCTTGGGAGCCGGCTTGGGCGGTGTCCACTCCTCGGCTATCACCTCTTTTATATAAGCACGATTTATTGTGATAGTTCCATACCCGATTTCCAAGGTGACCGACTTCTCGTTCTCGCTTACGATTTTTCCTTCCACGGTTCGGCCATTCTTCAGATAAATCGCGTCGGCCGGCAGGTAAGAAGCAAGAAGTAGAAAGCAAAAAGCAAGAAGCAAGGTTTGTTTCATAATTAGCTCATCTCCTATTTGGTTTATAAGTTGACAAGTAAGTAAGTTGATAAGGAATTTTACTTATCAACCTATCATCTTATTTACTTATCAACTATTAATTCCTGGCTTTAATTCTTTTCTTAAACCCCAATATCTTAATATAAGGATATCCATCTGTCAAGACAGTAGTTAAACCGCCATTATAGGTCAGAAGAGTATTTCCAGCGAGTTCGGTCAGCGTACCAAAGAGATCGATATTATTTACGCTGGAAACCAGGGAGGAGTTGTCCGCAGCATCTTCAGCCAAAACCGTGCCGACAATCTGTGGGGTGCCAACCAGGGATACCTGTTCGTGCGCCGCATAAAGCCCGACGCCATAGACATTCCCGCCGGCGCCCCGCATCCTTAAATCTGTTCCGGCCATCATCCCGATTCCGCCGCCATTCGGATGAGGCGTCAATGAAGGGCTGCCGGTTACATTGATGTATCCGGTCGCAATCAAGGTTAAGGTCATTGGATTGTCTGATGAACCGGCCGAGCCGCCAAGATCCACATTGCTGCCATCAAAGTAAAATACGCCATTGTTGACAGTATTACCTCCGGCGCCTCCCTTGCTCCAGGTACCGCCGCTGTAACTCCAGCCAACCGGTGTCGCCACCAAATTATTATCGGCATCATAAACCAACCCGTCGGTTTTAAATATCCGGTCCGCCAAGTATTTATAATCAGGCGGATTAATAGGCGGTATCTGGGTTTCGTCCGAATAAGGATTGCTGCTTCCGTTAATACTGCCGGGGGGGGCCGAAACTGAGCCAATAGCAGTGACATCGCCGTTGACATAGGAACTTCCGGTTACCGTGACTGACCCGTTTGACTGGACCGAACCGAGCGTTCCGGTAATCGTAGGATTTCCTGTCATTTCTAATGAACCGCCCACTACCAGGGCACTGGTCGGCGCATACGGCTCCCGTTTATAGCTAACCATTGCTTCCAAGAGTATTTGCTGGGAGCGGGCGGTCTGGGTATTGCCGCCACCCCATCCCTCGATTGTAAGTTTTAATACGCCATCTATATCATTGGTTGCCCCGCCGCCATCGTTATTATTCTCTATCCTGGCGAAATAGGTATTGCCGTAGTAATCAATATTCCGGCACCATTGGAACAATGATTTATTAACCCCGGCGTTTATGGAATTAGAGGCCGGAAAAACCGAGGAAACCGCATAATAAGTGGTCGAATTGGCATAATTATTAGTGAGTTGGGTATCCCACCCGGTGGTGTTTGGGGTGTAGGTGGAAAGCAAATATGCCCGGGTCATCTCAAAACCGCTCATGGCGGCATGCTCATAATCTGAGTTATTAATGGAAGAATCAACCACCTGTTGCTGTGATACGGTGGTGGCCACATAGGCAATAGCCATTGCGGCTATCATTGCGGTGATAATCATGACCAGGACCATTATGGCGCCTTCATTAGAGCCGGTTAGCGACCTGCCGGCAGGCAGGCAGGCGAAGGGAGCGTTACAGTCTCTTATGCCCCGCCGAACCCGGAGAGGCTCCCGTAACATGCGGCGGGACAGGCGCGCATAACGATTGGCGTGATTCACTTCATTATTTATATATTTCATAACACATCTCCTTTTACGGCCCGTCAAATATCTTTCATCTTTTCCGCCGGAAACAACTCCGCCTTGGGCGGGCATATTTCCTTACTACTGCGGATTCATCAAAAATATATCGGTTTTTGTATTGACCAGTATCGGATTGCCCTTAGCGCCCAGTTTGCCCCCTAACCAGAAATTAAGCCGAATCCGGTTGCCGGAAGGGACATCATCCGGCTCGGTAATAATATCACCGTCCTTATCAAGCAAAGTAAAAATCGGGTCGTTTGTCCCGTCGCCGTCGACATCACCGTAGCCCCAGGGATTAGTTGAAATCATAATATCACTCATTACCTTATTCCACCGGATAAACGCCCATGTTATAGGATCAAATACATACACATACAAATTATACAGGTAAAAAGAATCGTTCAAATCCCCATCCTGATTCCAATCCTTTTTATCGGTTGATTCTGTAAGGGTTACCGGGGGCCATACGTCCAATGACAAATAATAGTACGAAGCTACTCCCTGTTGCCCATCTGCGCCCCAATAAACCGCGCCGGTGGCCGGGTCCCAGTAATTTCCGCCCACCGCTACCGGCACCTGTAGAATCAGTGTTGAATATGAATTATTAGGGCAAGGGAAGTAATAATTCCAACCCCCTAAAGAAGTAATAACTTTCCCCTCGCTGATATCATCCTTCATCTTATCTATCATCCAAGTTGCCTGGGATTCCATGAAAGTGGTCATTGACCCTTCGTCAAATGTCTGCTGGCCGTTTAAAAGGACATACATCGCCCCGCCCATCATTATTGACAGTATAGCCATAACAATGATGGCTTCCAGCAGGGTAAACCCTTCACACCTATGCATAGGTGTGGGGGTAAAACCGCTATCTGATTTATTATTCATAGTATAATTAATATTTCGACCTTCTGGTCATAAGGGTTCTGGTGATATATTCATTGTAAACCAAGGCGCTGGCATTTCCATTGATGCGCCATCTGATTGTGACGGTCACATCATAAAGGTCTGACACAGAACTATTGACCGTTACAAGGCCCGGATTAGCCCAGCCGGTCGGCGTCATTAGCCCATCCACGGCAAAGTTGGCATTGTGATAATCAACTACGTCAGAAAAATCCAGGCCTCTGATTTCCTCTATCTTGGCAGAGGCGGCGTTGCGGGCAATATCGTATTCCCGGGTGACCTGCCTCTGGGCCATGCCACCCATGGTCACCGAAAGCAGGGCCAATAATCCAGTGGCCAGCAGAACCATGGCGATGATTACTTCTATTATGGTAAACCCCTCACACCTATGCATAGGTGTGGAGGTAAATCCGGATTGTTGAGCGCTGGGAAATGATACCTTCATAATACTCCCCTTTCCTCCATAATTAATATAACCCATTAAAACCCTGTTGTCAAGCAGAATATTAAATTATCGGTCTTTTCAAAAAGCTACTTCCGGACCGGCACCAAGATTGAAGAGAAACGATAGACCTTGTAAGAATCCCCTTCACCCTTATTAAAATACACAGAGATTAATTCCGCCCTGACATTATCGCTAATGCCGGCGATATCTTTTTCCATGGACATTCGGCTGAGTTCAGTCAAAGCCTCCGGGAACTTACGAATTATCCGGCTGTCCAGCACAATGTAATCTGCGCCGGACCACCTTACGCTATCCTTCAACGATTGCAGGAAATCACTAATTTCCCGGTCGTCTTTATCCCAGCCCTCGGGCATAATATTTGTTCCACCGGCATAATAAGCGATGCGCGATAACGTCGTAATAATAACCGGCGATTTTATCCGATTACTTCGCGCAGAATGATATTTCTTTAGCAACTCGCCGGTGGTTTTTTCTATGACCTTATCCTTGCCGACCGGCTTGAAGGTGAAAACGGAAAGGATCATCAAAAGAATAATTATCAGGACCGATACAACCTTAGATGTCGCCCGGCTTGATATCTTATCCCCCAAATAATATATCCCGGCCGCGGTCCAGGGCAGCATCATCAGAAAGAGCGGAACGGTATAGCGCTTGCTCATCCGACCATGCGTAAAGGCATAAACGGCAAAGAAGACCATAAAGCCGGCAAACACCAGCCAGGCAAAATGCGCGCTCTTAAACGGCTTTTCTTTATTCCGGATATAACTAACCAGCCCAACGAGCCAGAATATAAACAGAATCGGATTGGCGCCCTTGATAAATTCCACGACGAATTGATAGAGCCCGCCAAACGATTTAGTTATGCCGATATCGGTTACGGCTTCAGCCGAGACCTTTCCGGTCAGGCCGAAAATACCGGTTGCCGACTCTACGACAAATAGATAGGGAATAAACATAAATAACCACGGGATAACCAGGCATATCGCCTTAACACCCTTTTCTCTCCAGGAGAAGACGGCCTGCCCGACCATCCGCCCGGATGAACTCCCGTTCGGACGGGTTCGGTCATTCGGGCGGGAAAGGAACATAATGCCCAGTAGCGTTATCCCCAGGAAGGCCAAACCATCAGGCCGGTTCAGATACATCGCGAAGGCCAGTATGCCGGCCAGTATAAAATAGAGGTTTTTCCCCGTCTCTAAAGCCGCTATCGTCACCCAGATGGCGAATAACAAAATACTTATATGCATTCCGGTGGTGAATATGGCCGCGGACAATTGCGCGCCTTGCGGATGGAAACAATATAACAAGCAGGCAATTATAGTGATGGCATCAGAAAAATACTTCCTGGCTATAAAATACAGGGGAATAACACCCAAGGAGGAAAGAATAATAGATGCCAGCATCCCGGCCCATTCCCAATTAGAAATAAATTTGGACGCGACGGCTATCGCAAAAGGATAGAGCTGATGAAATGTCTGCTTAATCAGGGCTTGCTTGAAATCGCCGTCCGCGAAATCCTTGGCCACGCTCAGGTAAAAAGGCCCGTCGCTGGAGATGACATAAGTATTGAAAGCAATAACCAGGCGCACCGAAAAGGCAACCGCCAATAAAACAGCCAGAATCAAAATGGTCTTTTTCATAAACCTCTTCAGCCATGCCATTATCACATACACTTAAAATTTACAATAATAATTGAAATATATTTGTGTTGCAGTATAATTAATTATAGATTTGAGTAGCCCATTGAAAAGGAGAACTTGATTATGCCTGCACACGCCACTTGCCAGCCGCCTGAAAAGTCCGTTAAGACACCGGCGGCTCATAACCTGCCTGCCGGTAGGCACGGTGAAGCCCGTAAAATTACCGATAAAATAATCCATTACTTCCTGCCTGCCGGCAGGCACGGCAAGCACAACCAGGTTGAGGTTATTATGGACAATTCCTCCAGCGCCCTGACCCGCTACGCGGATAACATCATCACCCAAAACGTCTCGGAGCATAACCTCCTAAACGTGATTGTCCGGGTGCTCAATAACGGCAAGGTTGCCCGGGTCATGCTCAACCAAGTAGATGACGCCTCGCTGAAACGGGCCGCCCAAAATTGCCGCTATTTCGTCAAGGCCCAGGGCACCGAATTGGGATTGGTCGGCAAACAAAAATACGCCCCGGTAAATGCCTATCATGAACAGACCGCCCATATCACGCCGACCGAACGGGCCGCCGGCATAAAAGAGGCGGTCGTGGAAGCCATCCATAATTCGCTTAATATTTCCGGCGTCTTTTCCAATGACTCATCCGCGCTGACCATTGCCAACTCCAAAGGGCTCTTTGCCCATTACGCCTCAACCTCTGCGGAATTTACCTGCACGGCACTGACGCCGGACTCCAGCGGCAAAAACACCAAAACAGCCCGGGATTACACCCGGATAAAACCTGTTCAAGTTGCCAAGATAGCCATTGACAAAGCGGTGAAATCCAAGAACCCGGTTGATATAAAAGCCGGTAAATATACGGTCATCCTGGAGCCGTCCGCGGCTGTGGAACTGCTCTTCTTTCTGGCCTTCCGCGGCTTCGGCACCCTGGCCTACCAGGAAGGCCGCAGTTTCCTGACCGGCAAACTAGGCAAAAAGATAATGGGCGCTAACATCTCTATAATAGAAGACGCCTATCATCCTGATATTGCCGGCATGCCATTTGACTATGAAGGCACGCCCCGCAAAAAGGTAGTCTTGGTTGACAAAGGCGTCGCCTGCAACCTGGTTCACGACCGCCTGACAGCCAAAAAAGCCAGGTGCGCCTCGACCGGGCATGCCCTGCCTCAACCCAATTCCGCCGGCCCTTTGCCCACCAATCTGGTACTGCTGCCCGGCAATTCCTCTATGCCGGAGATGATTAGCTCCACTGAACGGGGCATCCTTATCTCGTCGTTCCATTACACCAATATTCTTGACCCGATGAAAATGACCATCACCGGCATGACCCGCAACGGAACCTTCCTGATAGAAAACGGCGTCATCACCAAGGGCGTTAAAAATATGCGCTTTACCGACAGCGTTCTTAATATGCTGGCCAATGTCGAGCTGATTTCCAGGGATACCGAATTGTGCGGCGGATTCTTCGGAGGCGGCGGCTTCGTAACCCCGGCATTGAAGATAAGAGACTTCAACTTCTCGAGCGAAACTAAATTCTAACAATGAACTCGGCCCGGCTTGCGCGGCAAGCATCACGGGACGAGACCGGGCGGCTCAGCCAGCGGCTGAACGCAACCGAACTCGGCCCGGCTTGCGCAGCAAGCATCACGGGACGAGACCGGGCGGCTCAGCCAGTGGCTGAACGCAACCGAACCCAGCCCCTCATAATCAGAAGAAGGGTTGGGTAAATAGATAAGAAAAGAGGGGCGGGATGAAAATACTTTTAATCGGTTCGGACGGACAAATGGGCACAGACCTGATGAAGGTCTTCGGGGAAAATAACAAGCCAAACGGAACAACCGCCAAACGCTCCGGCAATAACTGGTCCATCAAGGGACTGACCATCAAGGACATTGACATCACTGATTCCGCCCAAACCCGCCGGATCATCGAGGAATACAAACCTGACGCGGTCATAAATACGGCGGCTTATCACAATGTCCCGGAATGCGAGAAGAATCCGGACCAGGCATTTCTGGTCAATACCATTGCGGTCCGGAATCTGGCCAATACCTGCCGCGCCTGCCGGGTTAAACTAATCCATTTCTCGACCGACTATGTCTTTGACGGGCGGAAGATGCGCGCCTACAACGAAACCGATGCGCCCAACCCGCTTAATGTCTACGCCATCTCCAAACTGGCCGGCGAATTCTTCGTTAAATTAATGCCGGATTATTATGTCATTCGGGTGGCGTCTTTGTTCGGCACGGCCGGATGTCTCGGCAAGGGCGGCACCAATTTCGTGGAATCAATGCTCAAACTCGCCAAAATCGGCAAGCCCCTCCAGATTACCTCCAATATCACCTCCAGCCCGACTTATACCTACGATGCCGCCGTGAAAATAAAAGAAATGCTCGCATCTAATTACCCGGCCGGGCTTTACCATCTGACCAATTCCGGCTACTGCACCTGGTATGAATTCGCGCTGGAGATATTCAAGCAGTCAAACATCAAAATCAAGGTGGAGTCAAAGGAAGAGCAGGAAGAGCAAGCCGGTGTCAAGCGCCCCTTGTTCTCGGTCCTGACCAGCAAAAAACTTACGCCCTTAAGGCCCTGGCAGGAGGCGCTGAAACATTACCTGGCGAACAGAAAGCCCAAGTAACCTATAAGAGGATGTCATTGCGAGAACGAGACCCCTCGCTTGTCATTGCGAGCCCCATCGGGGCGAAGCAATCTCATTAGCTCGGGGCAAGCTCCACAATCTCATCTTTACTCTATTTTATGCCTTTACCGTTAGTTTCCATTATCACGCCCACCTATAACCACGAAAAATATATCGGTGATTGCATTCGCTCGGCGCTGGCCCAGACCTACCAAAACTGGGAGATTATAATAGTAGACGACGGCTCTACCGACAATACGCCGGGAATTATCAGGGGCTTTAATGACAGCCGCATCAAATATATCCGCCAGGACCACCAGGGTGGTTCTCAGCTGTCTTCTATATATAATACCGCGCTCCGGCAAGCCAAAGGCGACTTGGTGGCCATCCTGGAAGGCGACGATTTCTGGCCACCGGATAAATTAGCCGTCCAGACGCCCTATTTTGATAACCAGAATATCATCATGGCCTACGGCGATTGCGTCATCACCAACGAATCCGGGGAAAAACTCTTTTACCGCCGGATACCAGCGGATATAACTATGCGGGACAATTCTCCGGTCGGCTCGTCCCTCAAGGGCTTTATCCGGGCTGAGAATTTCATCTATGCCCAGACCGTCATGCTCAGGAAATCAGCCCTCTTAGCCGCCGGCGGTTTTATCCAGCCGGATTACCTGCACCTGACCGACTTCCCGACCTGGTGCCGGCTGGCACTGGACGGCGAATTCATGGCCATACCGCATCTTCTGGGCTTCTGGAGACGAAACATTAAATCAGTCACCATGGCCAATCCGGTCAGCATCTCAAAAGGATTCATCAGATATATCAATACATTTATTGACACCTATCAAAATCAAATCCGGAGATTAAACATTGATATTAATACAGAAGAAATAAGGAAAAAGCAGTCCGAACAACTGCGCCAATCCGACCGGGACAAAAATTACATCAAGGCCCTGACCCTGTTCATCTACGGGTATAACCAGCCGGCCCGGCAGTATTTCGGCCTCTACCTCAGGCAGCCAAACAAGGGCGTCTTTAACAGCATAATATCTTTACTTATCATCATTCTTTCCTATACTAATTTATCATCAATGCTATTATCCTTAGCCGGCATTCACTTAAGCGGATTATTGGAATCTTTGAAAAAGTGTCTGTTAAAGTAGTCCCGATGTTACATCGGAGGGCTCATCGGGATAAGAGTCAGTAAATCACTTCGTTCCTAACTGACTCTAAAAGGAAAAATTAATATGGGTAGCGAGCGCAGGATTCATAAACGCTATATCGTCCCGGGATTAAGAGCCAAATTAAGAGAGAAAATATTCTTCGGGCTGTCAAGCAAACCCACGCCCCATGAATATCCCTGCCTGGATATTTCGGCCAGCGGATTGCAATTCGCCACCAAAAAGAGATTCACGCCACAGAGTAATATCTTGATTGACATCTCCATCCCAACCAGCCGGACCAAGCCCATCCGGGCCAAGGCTAAAATAGTCTGGTTCCGGATGTCGGAAGATTTAAATTCCGCACTGGCCGGACTGCAATTCGTGGCCGTCGACAAAAAGCAGATGGCCGAATTAAAAATGCTGATGGAAAAAGTCGGCAGTGACAAAGACCGGACCTCGCCCTATATCAGGTCAAAAATCCTTAAGAGCGACACCCTCTTTGTCAAACTGCATAAATAGCGCCTCGCATCTCACGAACACACTCTACGCTTCTACCTCCCGGACACCAGTATATCCAATCCCAATTGTTTTATCCGCCCACCGGGTTTTACTGTCCGCCCCCCGAAAATATCGGGGTTCGGACGGGGATTAGGTATTTCTTCTACTATAAAATCTATATGCGAAGTCGCAACGGAGTTCGCTGGCGCGCCTGTCCCGACAGTATTTGTCGGGAGTCACTGCGGTGTTCGCTGGCGCGCCTGTCCCGGCAGTATTTGTCGGGAGTCTCTGCGGTGTTCCAATTATTTCGGGGGTACCTTCGTGGCAAATTTTGTATTTTCCGGTATAAATGTAGCAAACTGTAGCAAAATAGGCAAAAGCCGGTAATACCCCCATACCGCCACCTCCCATACCCCCTACCACACCTCCCATACCCCCTTACCATACCTCCCACACCCCTGTGCCACACCTCCCATACCCCTGTGCCATTCCTCCCATACCCCTATACCATCCCTCCCATACCCCTGTGCCATTCCTCCCATACCCCTAAGGCACACTATCCTTACTGGCTTGGCACAATAGCCATACGGGTGTAGTACCACCCATACCTAATGAATTAGGTTCTATATGATGTCGGTGAATTACAGAAATGCCTTAGCGGTTGGACATATATTCGCTAAGTTTAATCTCAATCCCTTTAATCTTGGTATATTTAGGGGCCGGGTGAATCGGGAATGACCGGGGCTTTTCCGGGTATTTAATACCGAACTGGTTGAAAAAGGTCTTGGCGTTGATGACAGCGATAAGACCGGTCTTGGTCAGATTGACCGGCAGGACAAACTCGCCTTTCCGGTCCGAGCGGAACTCAAAGGCAATCTTCTTCTCCTCCGGGTTATAATAAAGCTTCACGTATTTGTAACCGGACGATTTGACATATGTATCGTAGCAGACCTTATTAAGGCAGATGAAACCGGTGGACAAGATGCTGATAATGGGTTTATCCCCAAATGCCTGCCACTTGCCCTTGAATGCTTTGTAAGCCATATAAACCTCCTTAATTATGTATCCCCAGATTGTTACGAGCAATTCTGGGCATAAAGGCTACTTTAGAAAAACGATGACCTATGCGTCAAGTATTTAGCTGGTTTCGCCGGAAGGTGTGCCTGCCCGCCTCTGGAGGGTGTCACCGGGGATCTCTGGAATGAAAAACTTGCCTGCTTTACGGATGGAGCAATGGCCTTAGGCGGAGATTGACAACTAACTAACGCCAAAGCAACCAGTATAAAGACAAAAACCTTATGATGCATAATCAAAATGGTACGGAGAGGGTATATTGTAACTACTTATTTTTATCCTGATGTGTATCCAAGAGTTTTTTTAGTTCTGTTTCGTATTCGTCATCGGAAAACCCAAGTTCCTTGGCTTTTTGATAGTATTCCTTGGCTTGAACGAACTGAGATTGCTCTGTTGCGATACGGGATAAAAGGTAATACATATAAGCCAATTTCGGATTTAACGCAAGAGCCTTGAGAGCATATTTTTTCGCGTCTAAAGCATAGTCAAGATTATTAATAGATTCACTGTCAAGAATGCCATATAGTTCAGCAAATAAACTGTAGGTTACAAAGTCATCCGCGCCTAATTCTAAGCATTTCTTAAGGTCAATCAATGCTTTTTGATTATCTTTCATGCGCTTAAAATAAAGTTCTGCCCTAATTTGTAATCCTTTTATATTGCGTGGTTCGTTATCCAAAAGCTTATTAACAGATTCCAAGGCTTTCTGCCATTTTCTTAAAGACATGTACGCTCTTGCCTGATAATAATACAACCCCCGATTAAAATCAGGAAAATCTATCATTATAGAATCTATTTTTTTCAGCACCTCTTGATATTTTCTTTCCGCAGTTAAAATATCCAATTCACAGCGGATTGTGGTGTGATATAAACGCGGGTCTATTTCCTTGCCTTTTGCCAGATATTCTTTCGCTTTTTCCAAATCACCTTTCTTTAAATATATTCCGGCCATTGCGGTGTATTTGTCTCCGAACGGTCCACAATACTTCAACACTATTTCCTGTATCTTTTCAGCATTATCATAATCCCCTCGGTCAAAGATAAAACTTTGTAAATTATTTAATAATTCAGCAATCGCCTGCTTTTCAGTAAGATTAGTATAGTAATAAAGTTTAGATGATGATAAATACAAGTCAAAACGTGATTATTGTTCATCATATTCCTCTTTGGTATGCTCCTTGCCCTTGTCAGTGGTCTCAATATTTACCTTTGTTCTTCCATCATAATACTGTACGAAAAAGTGACCCGGATGAGCAACGCCATGACAGGACAAACCCAATCTTTCAGTAATGGCAAGATACAGAAAAGAAAGAGTTACACAGTTTCCCTTTTTTGTATCAATAACGTAATTAATAAAGGTATCGTTTTTATTAGATCGCCCAAACGGATTATTAGCGTCTAAGGGGGGCGCTGTAGTATATTTTAACTCCTCAAACAGGTAATAATTGATTTTAGATACTATAAGTAGTGGATAGGTTATGCCTTGCAGTCGTTTCCTGAGTTCGTCTGCATAGCCGTCTATTATTTTAAGATATTTATCAGTATCAAGGTCAGGGTATTCCATCTTAGTCACGACTAATGCCGCTTTACCTATATCTATCTCCTCATCAGGTAGTTCTAATATCTGGGAGATATCATTAAGATAAAGCCCTTTGGGGGCTTTTTCTCTCTGGAATGAAAAACTTGCCTGCTTTACGGATGGAGCAATGGCCTTAGGCGGGTATTGGCAACCCGTTAAGAATAATGCGACCGTAATAAAGATAAAATCCTTAAAACGTATCATTAAAATTCAAGAGCAAGACCCAATACAAAATTATAGGCATCAAAACCCTCAAACTGCAGTCGCCGCTTAAAAAGCGGGTTGCTGTCAAAGTCCCGGTTAATTATATCGTACTTAATACCAAGATTAAATGGTCCTATCTTTTTGGGGACGGGGACAGCCCACATATTTTCTTTCCAGCTATTTTATTGGGTTTGATGACGTTGTGGTATAAAAACAGCATTTTCTTTAACGCCCTTATTACAATGTTCGCGTCGCGGCCTGTCTGCGTGCTACGCACAGGCAGGTCCATTCGGGCTCAAATCTAGAAAACATTGGTTTCTAAGTTCCCGAAACAATCGGAACTCCGCAGAGACTCCCGACAAATACTGCCGGGACAGGCGCGCCAGCGAACACCGCAGTGACTCCCGACAAATACTGTCGGGACAGGGCGACCTCCTACACCCGGCTACCCACCTGAACGGCACCAGTCGGGCAGGTTTGCCTGAGATGACGATTAACGTTTGTACCCGCTGTGCTCCTATCGGTGCGCGCGACCAAGCCTACGGCACAGGGCTAAAAACAGCCCTTTATGATAACAATGATGCTGACTCTTGAGATGCCCTGATTTTACCAAACCTCTCCCTACTTGTCAATTATTCCGCGCCGACAAAGGGGAACAATTTTCCTTGACCCTATCAGAGATGTTTGCTTGAATCCATTACCATGTGCGGAATCTGCGGCAGAATAAATTTCGATCCCAACGGGACTTCCTTTGGTCGTAATACCCCGGTATCAGACGACCTGATGCACCGGATGTGCGACACTATCATCCACCGCGGCCCGGACAGCGAAGGCATATTTAACTCCCAATCACAAATCTCAAATCCCAAATCTCAAATCGCCCTGGGCATCCGCCGCTTAGCTATCATCGACCTGACCACCGGCGACCAGCCCATCCATAATGAGGATAAATCCATCTGGCTGGTCCTGAACGGTGAGATATACAACTTCCAGGAATTGCGCGATGGCCTGCTCAAAAAGGGGCATTCGTTCTACACCAAGACCGATACCGAGGTGATTGTCCATCTCTACGAGGAATACGGCGTTGACTGCGTCAAACACCTCAGAGGCATGTTCGCCCTGGCGCTCTGGGATAATAATAAGGGACAACTCTTCTTAGCCCGGGACCGGCTGGGTAAAAAGCCGCTCTATTACGCCCAGACCGACCGCTATCTAATCTTCGGCTCTGAGATGAAAGCTATCCTGGCCAATCCGGAGATAAAGAAAGAGGTTGATTTAGATGCGCTGGATTATTACCTCACCTACTATTATATACCCTCGCCCCTGAGCATATTTAAGGGTATCCGAAAGCTCCCGCCGGCCAGTTATCTGGTATGCGACGCCAACGGCGCCATTAAGATAGAGCGCTACTGGCAGATTGACTACCGGGCCAAACATTCGCTGTCCCAAAAGGAATACTGCAACCGGATTATGGAACTGCTTGAGGAATCCACCAAAATCCGGATGATAAGCGATGTGCCGCTCGGGGCCCTGCTCTCAGGCGGGATTGATTCCTCGGCCATCGTCGGCCTGATGGCCCGGAATTCATCCAAGCCCATCAAGACATTTTCCATCGGCTTTGGAGAAACTGGCTATTCCGAACTGAAATACGCCAAGCTGGTGGCCGAGCATTTCAAGACCGAGCATCATGAATTCATCGTCACGCCCAAGGTCATAGATATCCTGCCGGACCTGGTCTGGCATTACGGCGAGCCCTACGCGGATTCCTCTATGCTGCCCAGTTACTACGTGGCCCGGGAGACCCGCAAACACGTGACCGTGGCCTTAAACGGCGACGGCGGGGACGAGAACTTTGCCGGCTACCCGCGCTATCTGGCCCAGAAACTGATGTCCCTGCCCCTGGCCCGGATATTAAGCCGAATGGCTAACCTGCTGATTCCGCCCTTGGGCCCAGCCGACCCCAAGAGTTTCTTCACCCGGCTGAAACGCTTTACGGCCGTGGCTGGCCTGAACCCGGCCCAAAGATACCTGGTCTGGCAACTCTGCTTCAACTCCGCCTACAGGCAAAAACTATATTCGCCTTTAATCAGAGACAAAATAAACCAGCCCAGTGAAAATTATCTCATGGACATTTATAACCATGCCAAGGCGGATAATCACCTGGACCGGATGCTCTATACCGATGTGACGGCCTATCTGCCCGAGGACCTGCTGGTTAAGATGGACATTGCCAGCATGGCCAACTCGCTGGAATCCCGTTCGCCGTTTTTGGACCACAAACTGATGGAATTCTCAGCCGGCATCCCGGCTAACCTCAAGCTCAAAGGATTTACGCTCAAGCACCTGCTCAAGAAATCCCTGAAAGGATTCCTGCCTGATGAAATCCTGATGCGCGGCAAGATGGGATTCGGCGTACCCATCAGCCGCTGGTTCCGGGGCGAGCTGAAAGGATACCTGCAGGAAATACTATCCGCGGAATCAATCCGAAAACGCGGTTATCTCCAGCCCGAACCAATTCAGGAGTTAATACGCCAGCACTTAGCCGGCCAGGCGGACCACGGCGCCCGGCTTTGGGCATTGCTGGTTTTGGAATTATGGTTCAGGGAATTTATTGACTAATGAATGAGAATGGTATAAAATTAAATTAGTCCATTTGGCCTATTCTCTCCATTAACGGACTTAACGAACTCCGCTCCGATGCTCACGAGCGGAGCGCCCCGCATCCGGAGGCATCGGGGCGCAGAGACCGTGAGCATTTGTGCTGGCGGCACAAAGCGGAACGAAACCAAGAGAAGTCTGCTACAGAAAGGATTAAATATGTTATCTAATGAATTCAACCGGAACAAACCAATAACCCAACCGGCCGTGTCTAACGGCAAGCAGGCCGCGCCGGCCTGCCAGCCAGCCGTGGCGACCATCAGGCCGGGACAGGGTTTTTACGGATTAGGCATCGCGCCCAAAATACTGGAAGTGCTTGAGCGCATTAAATTCAAAACGCCCACCCCGATTCAGTCAAAGGTCATCCCCCATGCTATTAACGGCGCTGACATTGTCGGCATTGCCCAGACCGGCACCGGCAAGACCCACGCCTTTGCCATTCCCATGATTCAACACATCGCCCAGAAACCCGGCAACGGGCTGGTCCTGGCGCCCACCCGTGAATTGGCCATGCAGATTGACGAGGCTTTTAGGCCGATTGCCCAGGCCTTCGGCATTAAAACCACATATCTGGTCGGCGGAGTGCCGATATATGACCAGACCCGAGCCCTGCGCGGGAACCCCAGAGTCATCATCGCCACCCCGGGCCGGCTCATGGACCATATGGAACGCCGTAATGTCCGTCTGGACAACGTGGTTATGCTGGTGCTGGATGAAGCAGACCGGATGCTCGACATGGGATTTTCACAGCAGGTCGAGAAAATACTTTCGTTCATACCCAAGAAGCGGCAGACCATGCTCTTCTCGGCCACCATGGCCCGGGAAATAATGGACGTAACCAACCGGCATATGAAACTGCCTTTATCGATAGAAATCGCGCCGTCCGGCACCACGGCTGAGCTGGTCACCCAGGAACTCTTCATCGTCAAGCCCGAAGCCAAATTGAAATTGCTCAACAAAATGCTGGCCCGCTATCCCGGCTCGGTACTGCTCTTTGTCCGGATGAAACACCAGGCCGGCAAGATTGCCAAGGCCATCAGGCTGATGGGTTACAGCGCCTCGGAAATACATTCCAACCGAACCCAGGCCCAGCGCAAGGAAGCCCTGGACGGTTTTAAATCAGGCCGGCACAAGGTTTTAGTGGCCACCGACGTGGCCGCCCGCGGCATCGACGTGCGCGGAATAGAACTGGTCATTAATTTCGACCTGCCGGACGATACCGAATACTACGTGCACCGCATCGGCCGGACCGGCCGGGCCGGGCATACCGGGCATGCCATCTCGTTTGCCACTCCGGATCAGAGCCGGGATGTCGCCGACATTGAAAAGCTTATCCGAACCCCGTTGCCCATTTCCCGGCACCCGGAAATCCCACAGGAACAATTTGTCCGGACAGTGGTCTGGGCCGCGCGCCGGCCGGGCCGTTTCAGGGGCAGGCGGAGATAATCGGCCTATATCTCATAATTAATAACTGATACTTTCTTTTTTATGCCCGCCCGGTATATTGTTCATATCGACATGGACGCCTTCTTTGCGGCCGTGGAACAGCGCGACCATCCCGAATTCAAAGGCAAACCAGTAATGGTCGGTTCAGACCCAAAAGGCGGCCGGGGCCGGGGCGTGGTGGCGACCTGCTCCTACGAAGCCCGCAGATTCGGCATCCATTCGGCTATGCCTATCTCCATCGCTTACAACAAATGCCCCCAAGGCGTATTCCTGCCGGTGGATATGGAAAAATACCTGAACGTATCAGAGGAGATATTCACCATACTCAATGACTTCACGCCTGATGTCGAACCCATCAGCGTGGATGAGGCGTTTCTGGATATCAGCCAAACCCATCAGCTCTTTGGCGGCGCGCTGGAGACCTGCCGCCAGATAAAGGCCCGGATAAAAAAGGAGCTTAACCTGACCGCTTCAATCGGCCTGGCCCCCACCAAGATGGCGGCTAAAATCGCCTCTGACCTGAAGAAACCGGACGGGCTGGTCGAGGTCCAGCCCGAGCACATGCAGGAATTCCTCAGGCCCCTTAACATCCGCAAGATATCCGGGCTGGGCGAAAAGACCGAAATCATTCTCAACCGCATCGGCATCACCACCATCGGCCAATTGGCTGACGCTAGTCCGGCCAAACTGACCACTTTGCTCGGCGCCAATGGTTATCAACTCCATCAGTTGGCACAAGGCATCAACCCACGCGAGGTCCAGACCCGGGGCGAGGTCAAATCCATCAGCAATGAAACAACCTTTGACCAGGACACTTCAGAGCGTACGGTCATAAACCGAACCCTGATGCGCCTGAGCGAAAAGGTGGCCGGCCGGCTCAGGCATCACCGGCTCAAGGCCCGAACTATCACCCTCAAAATCCGGCTGACCGGATTCGCCACCTATACCCGGGCCCTAACATTGGATGCGCCTACCAGCTTTGACGACGCGGTTTACCGGGCCGTCAAAAAGCTCTATTCTGACTTTGATTGCCGGGGAAAGAAAATCCGGCTCCTGGGCGTCAAGGCATCCAATTTCTCTGCCCCGGCGGTTCAGGCCGAACTGTTCAACAATGCCGCTAAACCGGTAGACGCCAGAGCGGAAAAACTCCATCAGGCCATAGACAAACTAAAAAGCAAGTTCGGTGATGATGCCATCTGCCGGGGCACATCCATAAAAGGTAGAAGCTAAAACCCCGTTGGAACTAGTCCCGCCAGGCGGGACGTAATGCTTTGCTTATTATGGTAAATAAGTATATCTTAGGTGTCATACGAAATATTCACTATAAGTTATTAATGATTTCTAACGGGGTAAAACCGAAAACTGCTTGCGGTTGAACACTGATTTTGATATTTTCTATTCCGGTAATAGCAGTCTTGATTAGGATAAATAGGTATCGCGGCCAAGGGAGCGAATAAATGAATCCATTATCAAACAAAATCAGGTCATTTCCAGCCATCATCCTAATCGCGGCCAATATATTCCCTCTCTTTGCCGTTCTGTTCATGGGTTGGGACGTGTTTATGCTCTTGCTCTTATATCTGGCTGAAACCGCGGTTATCGGCATATACGGCGTTCTGAAACTGCTCATCGTGGCTAAATTCTGGTCCATATTCATAGTGCCGATATTTATTTTTGCTTACGGCATGATTATGATGATTCCCTTTGTGATTATCGGCGGCTTATATGATTCGCAGCACCGGGCGGCCGGGCACAACCCGGCTGACATGATTCCTGACCTGCTTAAAGGCGTTATCGCCTACGCCGTCAGCCACGGCATCTCGTTTGTCTGGAACTATCTGGGTAAAAAAGAATACCAAGGCATGACCATTGAAAAGCAGATGCAGGACTCATTTCAAAGAATTATATTACTCTTCATCGCGACCTTAGCCGGAATCTTCTTATACATCATGAAAGAAATACCGCTCCAACTCATCGGCTTCGTCGCCATATTCTGCGTTCCGGTGGCTATTGCGTTTGGCATAAATTACCTGTACCGCCGCCTCAAAGGCATCACACCGGACACACCGCCTGACCCGCAGGTTAAATCCAAACCCATTATCACCAAAAAACGCCTGATGTTCGGGTTGATAACCCTGGCAATATTAGGCGTGCTGTTAATATCACCCCAGATCAGCACCCTGATATTCCTGATAGTTATCAAAACCGCCATAGACCTGTATTCGCATATTAGCGAACACTCTACTGTGTGACTGCGGAGTGCCCTGTGCTACGCACTGGTCGGCAGCATTCGCGATAGCGAAGCGCACCGGGAACACATTGCGTGACACGTAGTTAATTCTTTGTGGTCTTAGTGCCCTTTGTGGCGAGGAATTAGTTTTTCGGCTCTTCCTTAGCCTTGATATTATTCTTCAACATCCCCTTGTAACTGTCATCCTTGAGCAGGTCTTCTATTTCCTTATCCGTATCAATGAAAATGGAGTATTCGTTATTGACTTCGATAGAATCCTTCTTCCGATTGGGACAAACATCGTCCTCAGGGCCTTTGTTCAGGAATATGGATAAACTCGAACCGCCGTGATAATCATTACCGCCGGCGCTGGCCACGCCGCCGTTGTAAATATCCTTGCCCCCCAAATCCATGAACAAACAGAACCCGTTGTGGGCCGAGGCGCCCCGGGCGAATCCGCCGTCATCGTAGATGTCATTGCCGGCCTTATCTATAAATGCCACGCAGGTCAGGTCCCAGGATAAGCCGGCATTGACCCCGCAGAGCGTCTTGTATTGGTCGTCGCCGGATTCGTCTATGAAATACCCGATGGCCGAATGTGCCGCAAATCCCTGGGCATATCTGGTGCCCAGGTATTCGTCGTTCCCGCCTTCATCAGCCAGTATGCCCCAGCCGAAATAATAACCGCCGCCCTGGGAAAATGTCCCGGCCTCGTAATAATCCTCGCCAGCCTGGTCAATCAATACGCCGATGCCGCCGGACCGGCTCATGGACGGGTCGGTATAGGCCCGCATGCCGGTGCCGCATCCCTGTGACCAACCGTCAAAGGTGCCCGGATTGTCCGGATAGCCGTTGGGATGTTTGGTGCTGGCCAGATAATTATCATCCCCGGCCGTATCAATCAACAAGCCGAACGCCTTGGGACCGGCAAAACCCTGGGCGAACTTGTTGGCCTGATAGGAATCGCTCGCCCCGTTAGAGATGTTGTTTTTACCTTCAGGTTTATTAGAAATATCATCATGGCTTGGCGCCTGGTCAGTATCTGATACCAATTCCGGCGTCTCGATTTCCGGGACACCGTCTCTAACGGGGTTAGCATCAGCCGACTCATCTTGCGTCTTGGACTTATCAATCAGGATGCCGATACCGAACAGCCCGGCGCCCTGGACATACTCCTGCCCTTTGTAGGAATCCTCGCCATCCTCATCAACTAAAATACCCACGCCCAACAGACCCGAACCCTGTGCCCAGTCCTGGGCAATATAAATATCATTGCCGGCCCCGTCATAGAGTATGCCCACGCCCATAACGCCCGCGCCCTGGCATCCGTATCTATAAGATGAATAACGGTCATTACCGCTAAAATCAATGATGATACTGAACGGCTGGTCTGGCTTGCCGGTCTCATAAACTGACCCTCCTTGCTGGTTGGCATAGAAATCATCCCCGCCGATGTCTATAATTATTGCGGCATTCTCCTGGTATCTGTCATTGCCCTTACCACCAATAATAATCTTTCCGAATGGCGTGTCTTTAGTGAAGAGAACTCCCTCTTTATCCTCGGCTTCGCGTTCAATGTCCTTTTTGAGTTCTTCAAGATATTCAGGAGAAAAAATATTTGCAAGCACTATACCCGCAACAAATAGTTTCCGGTAATCTACATAACTGCATAACTGCAGGAGTTTCTTATCCCGCTCGTTAGTTTCAGGCATCTCCAGATTACTATCAAGTATCCAGCGGTCGGTCAGGCCGTAGATATTATCCCTGATAAATGCCATATCATCATCGGTTAGTCCGGCAAACGCCTCTTTGCGGTATTTTTCCGTGATCTGCAGGAGTTCACCTAACATTTCAACGTGTTCTTTTAGTGATACTCCTATCTTAAATTGCACGGGTGTAATATCCTCAAACAATATTTTCTCATCAAGTTTAGACGTAACAAAATCCATTATAAAAGGCGTCAAAGCAGTATCGCTGATACCAAATTGTAGGTTATGCAGTAAGACATCGCAGACCACAGGAATCTTAAACGGGTAGCGGTGCATATAACGCATATCAGGAATCCGCAGACCATCGTCCCATTTCTCATCATCATTATATCGCTTGAGCAGGTCCTGGTATTTGTCCGTGATGCCCGTATCGCTGATAATCTTCTTGGTGAGAATCTCTATGGGCGTGGTGTAATCCACTAATTCAGGATGTATCTTATCATTGGTCTCCGGCTCAATATCCGGCTTCTCACTGGCTGCCATTCTCGTGCCTAGTGTTATCTTCAATGAAACATTCTTGATATTCCTGGTGATTCCGGCCTTCATCACATCTCCCACCTTGAGATTATTAATAACATCAGTGACTTTATCTGAATCGGTCGGTTCCTTTTTATCATTAATCATCAAATCAGTCTCATCCGCTGCGCGCAAAACATTCAACGATACGATTCCGCCGCTACCCACGGTCTTGATATAGTCAGCCATCTTCTCCTGGTATTTTGTCTGCTCGCCCGAGAAGGTATTATTGTCATACGAAATAACGATATCCCCGGTCTTCAACCCGCCCTTTTCAGCCGGTGAGGCCGGCGAGACCGAGTTTATCTTGATGCCGCCCTGTTCCTTGGCCATGCCCATTGTGGCCAGTCCCTTGACCGGACCCATGCTGATACCCATCCACCCGGCCTTTTTGCCGTCCTTTATCTCCGGCTTGGACTCGGTTGGCGGCTTGGGCGGCTCAATCAGATGGAATTTCTCCGGCGGCGATGTCAGCGTCACTGCAAACTCTTTCTCCTCTATCTTCTTCAGGGCCGTAAACTCCATCTTGTCCCCCGGATTACCGCCATCCTTAAACCCCTGGTATTTCTTTAGGAACTCCTCTTTTGATACAGTCGTAGTTGTCTTAGAGATAGAGTCAATTATCTCTATAGTCTCTGTCTGGCGGAGCGCCTTTATCTTGAGCGTATCCCCGGCCTTGGTCAGGCTGATAACTGACAAAAGCGATTCGGTACCGGTAATCTTCCGGCCATCGGCATCTACTATTACATCACCCTTCTTTATACCAATTTCTTTAGCAGACGAGTTAACATAAATATCAGTTACAACTACCCCATTGACAACAGGTTTACCGACAATGCCCAGCCAGGCATCCTTGGTAAAGATAGTCCGGTTGGTTGGCATTACCTTCGCCGGAGCTTTAGGAATCTCTGTGGTTACGGTGGTACAAGAGGTGATAAACACCGCCAGTGCAAGCAAGGCACCCAATCTATATTTGTTCATATTACATTATCCTTTTCTTTGCCACTGAGCGCCATAAGGTCGCCAAAAGTCACTAAAGCACGAAGAAATCTGTTTTGAACTTAGTGTCTTGGTGTCTTAGTGGCTATAATATCTTTTCTGGATATAGAAAGCAACATTTACCAGTCCTATCATCACAGGAACTTCCACCAGCGGGCCGATGACGGCCGCGAATGCCACGCCGGATGAAATCCCGAATACGGCCACGGCCACGGCAATGGCCAGTTCAAAGTTGTTGCTGGCGGCCGTGAATGACAACGTCACGGACTGGGAATAATCCGCCCCGACCTTCTTGCCCATATAGAACGAGACCAGGAACATGACCACGAAATAAATCAGCAGCGGTATGGCAATCCGGACCACGTCCATGGGCAGGTTGACGATGTATTCGCCCTTGAGCGAGAACATTACTATAATAGTAAACAGCAGGGCTATCAGGGTAATCGGGCTGATGACCGGAATAAACCGGTTCTGATACCAGTCCTTGTTGACCAGTTTTATCAGTGTGAATCTGGTAATCAGTCCGGCCAGGAACGGGATGCCCAGATAGATGAAGACGCTCTGGGCAATCTGGCCGATGGTAATCTGCACCGCCACGCCCTGCAACCCGAATAAAGGCGGCAGGACCGTGATAAACACCCAAGCATAGACCGAGAAAAACAGCACCTGGAATATGGAATTGAAGGCCACCAGAGCCGCGGCGTATTCGCTGTCGCCCTTGGCCAGTTCGTTCCAGACAATAACCATGGCAATGCACCGGGCCAGGCCTATCATAATCAGTCCAACCATATATTCCGGGTATCCGCGCAGGAAGATGATGGCCAGTCCGAACATCAGAATCGGGCCGATGACCCAATTCTGGATAAGCGACAGAATCAGCACCTTGACGTTGCGCAGGACCCGGCCCAGTTCCTCGTATTTGACCTTAGCCAAGGGCGGATACATCATCAGGATGAGTCCGACGGCAATCGGGATATTGGTCGTGCCGGATGTAAACCTGTCCCAGAATTGGGCCACGCCGGGATAGAAGTAACCCATCCCCACGCCGATGCCCATAGCCAGGAAAATCCAGAGCGTCAGGAACCGGTCCAGGAATGACAATCTCTTAACTGCTGTCTGGCTCATATTATTCATCCTCTCTGTTTATTAATTGCTCAATAATTTTATTCTTAATATCATCCCTAGCTTCTCTGAAGGCAACTAACATTTCATCCTCAGAATCGGCTCTCCCTGTCGGGTCATTAATGCTCCAATGCAACCGCTGGGTCTTGCCTGGAAATATCGGGCAGGATTCCTTGGCATTGTCGCAGACGGTAGTCACATAATCAAAACCCTGGCCTTTGAATTCCTCTACTGACTTTGACCTATGATGAGAAATATCAATCCCGATTTCCGCCATTACTTTTACGGCGTACGGATTAACCAAAGACGGTTTTATTCCGGCGCTGAAGACCTCAAACCGATTAACGGCCAGATGCCGTAATAATCCCTCGGCCATCTGGGAACGAATCGAATTGCCGGTGCAGACAAACAGGACTCTTTGCTTATTCATATTTATACTAGGCAATCCAAATCAGATAAACCCCGCCCAGAATTACCAGCACACCGCAGATTTTCTTGAGTATCAGCGTGCTCTTGGATGATTCGGTCCAGTTTAAATACGATTGGACCCATTCAGTGCTGGTGCCGGCCGCAATAATCACCGAGCAATGCCCGATTCCATAAGCCAGCAAAAGAGCGGCGGCATAGAGGAAATTAGTTGGAGCCACCTTAAATGTCACTCCCAGCACCGGTGCCATATAGGCGAATGTGCAGGGCCCCAAAGCAATGCCGAAGATTAGGCCGAGCAGAAAAGCGGCCAGCCAACCCTTTTTCTGGCTCTGGGATGACATACCTGACCAGGGCATGGGAATTACACCCAACAGGTGCAACCCAACCAGGAAAAATATCACAGCCACGATGTAATTTCCGTAAACCCCGATATCGCCGGCCATCCGGCCGATGGACGCGGTAATCAGGCCGATTAATCCGATGGTAATCAGAATTCCGGCGGCAAACAGCGAGGATAATCCGAATGCCTTGGCAACGGTCATATCCTTGCGTTCGCTGATAAAGCCGACAATCAGCGGGATGCTGGACAGATGGCAGGGGCTGAGCAGTATGCTCAATATGCCCCAGACGAATGAGCCGGTCAGCGCCATATATGGCGACGCCTCCAGCGCCTGGTTCAGATAACCGAAAATACTTTCCAACATAGTTTATGTCCTTTGGATTGCGGAGTTTATCCAGAGCGAGATTGCTTCAGCCCCTGAACGCTTTCGGGGTCTTCGCAATGACAAGCGAGGGACCACGCTCGCAATGACAGTCATTGCGAACTCGAAGAGACCGCGTTCAGCGAACCCCAAAGGGGCGTGGCAATCTCAGTTCACTCCCAACTCGGTTAATTTAGCGGTAATCTTTTCTTTCTCCAGGAATCCCTCGTGCCGCCAGACCTCCTTGCCGGTTTTATCAAAGAATATCTGGGTCGGGATCAGATTAATTTTATATTGAGCGGTTAAATCCCGGTATTCCCCGATATCAAAAAATAATACCTCGGCCCGGCCTTTGTAGGTTTGCTTCAATTCATCCAGAATCGGTTTCATCATCTTGCAGGGAATACAGGTGCCCCGTCCGAAATCAGCCACTACCGGCTGACCGCTGGTTAATGCAATGGCCAGCGGGTTATCTGCCTGTCCGGCTGGCGGGACTGCCGGGTTAGTATTAGTTATCGCGCCCTGGGGCGGTTTATCCGGGCTGCAGCATTGATTGGATACGCTGATGACAGCCAGCAATCCGCATAACAGCGCCAGCGTCACCAGCGCCACAAGTTTCGTCTTACCTCGTTTTCCCATATCATCCTCCTTCTATATAATAAGCGTAATTAACAGCCGCAACTGCCTTTGCCTTTATTTGCTTTCCGGGTCGTATCCACCATGATTGCCTCGGCCATCTTATTAACCACTTCCGGCGTGACCGGGGTCTTGCCCT
>Ga0208373_1001245_pt1 | contig 35341 bp, 35 predicted proteins | sample RifOxyC2_FD_184036 | JGI IMG/M metagenome (GOLD analysis project Ga0208373, IMG submission 184036) | Soil microbial communities from Rifle, Colorado - Rifle Oxygen_injection C2 (SPAdes) | ecosystem: Environmental > Terrestrial > Deep subsurface > Rock core/Sediment | place: Rifle, Colorado... | reverse complement strand
AAGCGCCGGATTGGTGACATGAGTATAAATTTGCGTTGTTCTGATATTTTGATGACCCAATAATTCTTGCACATAGCGAATATCCACTCCGTTTTCCAAAAGATGGGTGGCAAAACTATGACGCAGACTGTGAAATGTTGCGTCTTTTTGAATCTCTGATTTCTTGAGCGCGTTTTCAAAAATTCTCTGCGCCGTAGTTGTTGTTAGTTTTCCGCCCCTGTTGCTTTCAAAAATAAAATCATCGCCTTGTTTGCCCGCAATCATATTTTGAATATCCATAATCATTTTTTGGGGAAATACGGTAATGCGATCTTTTTTGCTCTTTGCTTGTTTGATATGAATAGTCAGCTCAGCGATGTTTATGTCTTTCAACCGCATATTTACAACTTCGCTTACGCGCAAACCGGCTCCGTATGCCAAAGCAATCATAAGGCGATGTTTATTATTGCTTATGTTGGATATAATTTTTTCAATCTCCGCGCGCGATAAAACTACCGGCAATCTTTTATTTATTTTTGCAAATTTTAAATCAATTTTATCCGGCGATTTTATAACTTCGCGATAAAAAAATTTAATCGCATTAAGCGCCAAGTTAATAGTTTGCGGCGATTGGCCACTCGCTTGCCTGTTCAATAAAAATCGTTTTATCGCCTCATCTTTGTTCAACAGCCCGCTCCTTTTGGCAAAAAATAAAAAGTCATTAATATAAAACAAGTAGCTTTTTATAGTTTTACGACTGTAATTTCTTAATTTCAACACATCTTCAGTTTCTTGAAATAAATTTACAGTCAATCCTTGTATCTCCATAATAATCTTGTTATAATTTAAACATTAGACCCACTGCGTAATAACTTTCGTCACGAAATTTTCAGATTTTGAGGAAATTTTGTTATAAATTTTTAAGGTAATATGGTTTATTGGCAAAAAAATTTAGGGCAAAATTTACCGAAAGATGAGAATTGCAGTAGAAAGGTTATTACGCAGTGGGTCTATCAAACGATCCATAATTAAATTATTTCAATAATAGCATAAGTTTGGATAACATGCTATTTGTTGCTTCTAAAAGATAAAAAGTTTGGATAATAACGAAAAGCCAAAAATTTCTTGAAAATTTTTGATATTTCTGGTAATTTGTTATTGTGTGGTCGACATAACTTTATCTATATCAAATGTTTAATTATTAAATCAAAAATATGTTAGAATACGAAGATCGAGAAGCTGCCTAAGAATTACGAAAAAAAGGGGCTAAAACTTTTTTTAATGGTCTTGAACAATGGTTCGGAGAAATGGGGAAATACGATGAAAGTGGTTTGGCAAAAAAATTAAAGGAAGCCGTGGATGCCAACAAAGCTGGTGTTGAGCAATGGATGTATGAGAGATCTCAAGAAGGAGCAGGGGAAACATACAAAAACTGGAATGATTTTCTTGGCTTTCTTGGGGTTGATCAAAGATTCAATAATGATACCCCAGATAATACTAGTCTAATATATAATTTTTCCTCAGGAATAGATGAGATGCTTGGCTTGTCGAGGCGAGGAGACAGTGTTGGAACTTAATGTTATCGTTGATAAAAAATTACCAGAAATATATGGCCGCCTATGAGGGCGGCCATTGCTTTTCACTCCACCCAAATCCCGCACCCAAATCCCGCTCTTGAAATTGAGGGTTTAGAGTGTTAAAATAGGTTTGTGATGAAGTGAAAATTTGTCCTGCAAACGAAGGGTGGGACTTCGCATACTCGGAAATGTTATGTGAAATAGAAAATGTTATAATTACTTCTTAATTATTGGCAATTTATATTTTTATTCATTAAGAAACAAAATTTATGAGTATCAAACAACCAGGTTATCCCGAAATACCTTCACAAGAAATTTCGGAAACAAGCGCAGAACAAAAAATGGCTAAAAAAGAATTATCTGAATTAGGAGTTGATACTTCTATCGAAAACGTCAATGCTTTAATAGAACAACGCAAAACACGACAGCATCCAGAGGGCTTTAAAGAACTGCTCGGGAATTTGGGTAATCCGGAAGAACTTAAGAGATTGATGGCGGAGAAAGGTATTAAATCTATTGTACATTCGGAAGGAACTAACGTTTGGGATCATTCAAGAGTGGCAATTCAAGAAATTGAATCAATGCCAATTTCGGAAGAAGAAAAAAGAGACCTTAAGTTAATCATGCTTTTTCATGATTTGGGTAAAACCGTCTCGGGTCAAAACGAGAAGAATGTCGAACAGACTAGAAAGAAACTAGAAAAAGGCGAGTTGCATCAAGCAATGATTGGCCACCACAAAGAGAGACTATCTGACATCGAGTCTGGATTTAGGTCAAATGGTATAGATGGTCAAAAACTTAAAATGTTTATGACGGTTGTTGAAAATCACATGAACACCTCGCTCCTTGAACAGGATCCTAAAAAAACGGTTAAATTATTTGAAGGATTTGGAGAAAGCGATGATGATAGAAAGAAGGTTGTTGAATTATTAACACTTGTACTGCAAGTTGATGGAAACGCCACTCAACATGTTAATTTGGTTGATGGCGAATTAAAGTATTCAAAGAACGAAAAAAAGTTAGAACTTGATTTTAACAGTGTGTGGAAAAAATACGAAGAAGGCAAAAAAATATTACAGCAGGAAGAAGAAAAGAAAAGAGAACAAAAAACAGGGGTGGCACTTGAAATTTCTATTTTTGGTAAAAAATTATCAGATTATCTGACCCAAGATCGTGGAATTAAGCCAGGACCAGATATAGGTAAAGCCATAGGAAAAATCAAAGGTTTAATTGCAGGAAATAAGGACAAAACACCAGATAAAATAAAAAAAATTATCGATGAAACAGAAATATAAAAATATAAACTGCCAAATTTTGCTATCGCAAAATTAACATTTTTTACAGCGCACAACCTTCTATATCAAAGTCAAGCCAAAGCGACCTGTGATTGTATTTGTCTGATCTCGTAAGGCTTTCCCCTTTTGACTACCGCAAAAACTCTTTCGCAAAGTTTTCTGGCTACAGCGATAATAGCTACTCGAGTTGGTTTTCCTTCTGATTTTTTCTTTTTTTAAATTTGCTTTTTTGTAATAAGGAAAAATAATTTTTTATTTATATAGGGGTAATAAAGTGTTTTTTCCCCACAAGGGGGTAGCAAAAAACGCTTTTATTAATAATTTCATTTTATGTATATTCTAAAATTAAAAACAGGCTTCAGCGCTGCCCACCAACTAACTAATGCTTATGATGAAAAATGCAACGCTTCTATCCATGGACATGATTGGAAGGTTTTGGTTGAGATAAAAACGGAGAAATTAATCAACAACATGGTTATTGATTTTAAAAAAATCAAAGAAATGATAAATGAGCTAGATCATAAAAATTTGAATGACATCTTAGATTTTGAGCCAACAGCCGAATTGATTACAAAATATATTTATGACAAGTTAGTTGATTTTTTGCCAAAAAATGAAAAAATAGAAATTATCGTCACTGTTTGGGAGGCAGACAACGCCTCAATTACTTATTTTGAATAACAACATGTTGATATGGAAAAAATAATTAAATCGCTACTCCTCAAAATTGGTGAAAATCCAAATCGAGACGGGCTAAAAGAAACTCCTGATAGAGTATCGCGAATGTATGAGGAATTTTTTTATGGATACAATAAGAGTAAAAAGCCAAAAATTACTGTTTTTGATAATGAGCAATTAAGTAATGATCAAATAATTATTGATAAAGGATATTTTTATAGTTTTTGCGAGCATCACATGATGCCTTTTTTCGGTGAATACTATTTTGCATACATCCCTGACAAAAAAATTATTGGTTTGAGCAAAATATCTAGAGTGGTTGATTATTACGCCTCAAAATTACAAGTGCAAGAAAGATTGACGATGGAAATTTTAAATGAATTAGAAAATAAGCTAAAGCCCAAAGGGCTTGCTATCATTATGTCTGCAAGACATTTGTGCAAAGAAATGAGAGGTGTCAAAAAAAATAAAGTTGAAATGACGACGCATGACTTCAGGGGTGTTTTTGCGAATAACAGCAAAAAGAAAAAAGAACTCCTAGATTTAATCACTCTGACGAGAAAATAATATGGAAAAATTGAACGATTACGATTCGTTATCTGGGGAATATCAAAAAACCTTTATCAAGCCCGATAAACAGTTTTCAATCTTGCCTACGGCGCTAGAAATTGTTGGTGATGTTAAGGATAAGACAATTTTAGATCTAGGTTGCGGGAGTGGTTTTTTTGCGGTTGAATTTGCAAACAGGGGCGCAAAAAAAGTTATTGGTATAGATAATTCAGAGGAGCAAATAACCGCGGCAAAAAAACAGCCACAAGATAATACCTTATATGAGTGTAGCGATATTTTTACTGATGAATTGCCAAAAGCGGATATTATTTTTGCTCCGCATGTTATTAATTATGCCGAAGATGTAAGTCAACTAACCGCTTTGGTTGAAAGTATTTTTAAAAGCCTAAATAGCGATGGAAAATTTGTTACAGTTGTTGATTTGCCAGAAGATGGAAAAAATCTAAAAAAGTTTGGAGCAGTTAAAACTATCCTCGGTGAGAAAAAAGATGGAGCAAAAATCAAAATAGAGCTATACAATCAAGAACAACTAATTTGCACACTAAACGCTGTTTATTTTACACCACAAACACTAGAAAATATATTAAAAAATGCCGGATTCATTGATGTTGCGTGGCACAAGCCAATTATTTCGAAAGATGGAATTGATAAGCTTGGAGAAGATTTTTGGGCTGGCTATCAAGACTCTCCAGAGCTTGGATATATTAGCGCGCAAAAACCAAAATAAAGTCAATAAGGAGTTTTGAATTTTGGGCATTCACCCCTGACCCCTCTGCCCAAAAATCAAAACAAAAAAAACTTATTTATCTATTTAGAATAAAATCAAATTTAAAAAATACAAAATTACATCATCTAACAAAGAATACCTGGTTCAAAAAAATTGCCGTAGCTAAAACTAAAAGGAGAGCAAATTTTTCTCTCCCAAATCCCGCGCTTTTCCGTTTGGATGTAATTTGGGGTATAATGAGATTAATAAATAGGGTAGAATATTCAGGTTTTGTATATATAAGCCAAATTGCAGGACTTCAAGTATTCTTATATGAAAATATACATTATTAGACACGGCGAAAGTACTTCAGACATAAAGGAAAAGTACGACGGCGATTACGACGATCATCTCACTGACAATGGACTAAAAGAAGCCGAGATAATTGCTAAAAAACTTTTGGACAGTAAAATCCAAATTATTTTTTCCAGTTCTAAAATCCGAGCAATTGAAACATCCAAAATTCTGAAAAATTCTTTAAAATGTAAGGTGGTCATCACGGAAGACATAAACGAGCAAGATATTTATGGCGCTTATCCGGAATTGAGCAAAAATCAGCCAGAAGAAGAATACCGACGACTTGGAGAAGTTCTGGCAGACCGCAATGTTGAAATAGAAGGCGTTGAAACATATTTACATTTCAAGAATCGAGTTATTGGATGTTTCTCAAAAATAACTAAGGAGGATTATCAAACAATTGCCATAATTACCCATGGCGGACCTATTCGTTGTATATTTCGCGATATTTTAAAAATGGGAGAATTTAAAAAAATGGTCAATGGTGCTATAATCGAACTGGAAAAAAATAATTTGGATTTTACAGTAACAAAAATTGACGGCGCTATCTTATAATGACGGGCTTGGTTTTGGGAAAAGCATCGCACTAGATATGCGGTTCCGCTTCGCTTCACCCATATTGCTGACGCAACTTCGCGTATCCAGAAATGTTAGTTAAAATCGCTTCGCTTGCGTAATTTGCTTTCTCCGCTTCGCTACGAAAACGATTTATTTATAAGGGACAATATTTACTAATGAATTAAACCATATGATTACATACATACTATTTATAATCGGATTTTTTCTTCTCATAAAAGGAGCTGATCTTTTAGTCGATGGCTCGGCCTCAATCGCAAAAAAATTGAAAATTTCCAGTATTGTCATCGGCTTAACCATAGTAGCATTTGGCACTTCCGCCCCGGAATTCATTGTTAATATTTTTGCGAGTGTGCGAGGCAACAGCGAAATCGCCATTGGCAATATCTTGGGAAGTAACATCGCCAACATATTATTGATTCTTGGGATATCCGCCATTATTTACCCAATAACTGCGAAGAAAAATACTGTATTAAAAGAAATTCCGTTGAGTCTTTTGGCGGCCATTGTATTGGGTCTTATGGCTAACGACTTGATTATTGATGGGGCGGGTTTTTCCGGTATCACTAGGATAGACGGTTTTATTCTTTTGTCTTTTTTTATTATTTTTCTTTACTACACTTTTGGGATTACCAAGTCGGATAAAGATATTGTTGAAGAAGAAATAAAAGTATTCAGTTATTCTAAGGCAGTAATATTTATTATTCTTGGTCTTGCGGGCTTGGTGATTGGCGGGAAATGGATTGTCGATGGCGCGATTAAAATCGCCGAGTTATTCAACATTAGCCAGTCGTTGATTGGTCTAACAATTGTCGCCATCGGCACATCGTTGCCTGAATTAGCGACTTCAGCCATAGCAGCTTATAAAAAACAATCAGACATTGCGATTGGAAATGTAGTCGGGTCAAATATTTTCAACATATTTTGGATTCTTGGTGCAAGCGCTATTATTCGTCCTTTGCCATTTAGCAACAGTTCTAATGGAGATATAGCGATGACAATATTCGCCAGCGTAATATTATTTATTGTGATGTTTATAGGTAAAAAAAGAGTTATAGAGAGATGGCAAGGCGTATTTATGGTTACATTATATGCAGGATATGTTGTATTTTTAGTTTTGACTAAATAATGTGTTTTGAGCTTCGGGTATTCACTCCTTTAATCCCCTCCCCCGCTCTTCGCCCAAAACGGAAAAAAATTTTCTTATCATAAAACATCACATACGCTGGAATGGGGAAGATAACAATATCTTTCAACTTTCGCTAACATTAAGATATCTGCCATTGCCGGAATTTAATATTTTAAAGGCTGGAAATAAATGGTGCAGTTCTCCATCCAAGTTAAATAATTTTAAAAAATTTATATTATTAAAAATAAAAATGCAAAATCTTTATGGAAGGCCATGTGATCGCGCCACTCTTAAATATCGCAACGCGGGTTAGTCTTAATTTAATAAATCATTAAGCTAAAAACAAAAAAATATTTATGAAAAAATCTCTTATTCTACCAGTCGCTGTTCTAACCATCCTTTTACTGTCCCCCTTTTCAGTTTTCGCTATTTCCTGGCCAGCCACTTTTACTCGTCATAGCGATATTGTTATCGCCGCCGCAGGAAACTATGAGCCTAGCGGCCTGGCTTGGAATTCGGTAACAAACAAACTTTTTTCTGTATGCAATACCGGGCAAGTAACAATAATGAATTTGGACGGCACGGAACAAGATACGGTTAGAATGCCTTCTTACATGGATTTTGAAGCTATTACAATAGCAAATCCAAACTCAACTAAAGCATTCATCGGCTTGGAAAATAGAGATTCAATACTTGAATATGATTGGCAGGCAAAAACTTTAACTGGCATGACCTGGAATTTAACCGGTGTTCTGACGGGTCCGGATAATCAGGGGTTAGAAGGATTAACCTTTGTCCCCAACGGTTATCACCCCTTTCCATCCAGTGCCTCCGGAGGTCTCTTTTATGCCGGCATCCAGCGAGCTCCAACTCCCGGAGAAGCAATTAACGATGACTATTTACTTTATGCTTTTGATATTGATTTGAGTACTAATGAAAGAATCGTCAACTGGTATGGTATTTCTGTTGCTGCCGGAACGCCAACAAGCGATGTTTCTGATTTATTTTTCAGCAAAGAAACCGGCGTTCTCTATGTTTTATATGACGGAGCAAACCGCCTCATCGAAATGACTACTGCCGGAAGAGTACTGAATGATTATAGCAATGTCCCTGTTGCCGACCAAGAAGGAGTAGCAATAATAACAAGCTATCCGTCAGGGACAGCTGAAGTTTATTTAGCTTCAGATTCAAGTAAATTAATTGGCTGGTTTTCCGGATATCCTGTCACTTACTATGATGCCGATGGGGATGGAGTTGATTATCAGCATGATTGCGATGACAGCGCTTCTTTGTACCAAAAATTTAAAACTTATTACCTAGACGCGGATGGTGATGGTTTGGGAAATATTTTTGTCCCCGGCCGTTTCTGCGTTCCTCCGTCAAATTATGTTATCAATCATCGGGATAACAATGACTTAGTTCCAAGATAGATAAAAATGCAATAATACAAATAATTGACATTTCCAGCTTAGTTTTGTAGAATAATAAAGAAAGATTATAAATAATAATTTCCCCCTCTCCGTTGAGGTGTGATTTTATTTTAAATATAAAATTATATGGCGCATAAAAAAGCAGGTGGCTCTACTAGTTTGGGCCGTGAATCCCAATCAAAAAGACTAGGCGTAAAGATGACTGCGGGACAACTAGCTAAGCCGGGATCCATCTTGGTTCGCCAAAGAGGCACTAAAATACATCCTGGGAAAAATGTCAAAAAAGGGAAAGACGACACTCTTTACTCTGTAGTAACGGGAAAAGTCAAATTTCTGACAAAAAAAATGTTGAAATTTGATAGAAAACTAAAAGTATCAAAAGTAGTCAGTGTCGTTCCGGAAAAAGCGTAAAAAACAATAAAAAAGAGACCCAAAATAATGGTCTCTTTTTTATTATTATTTTTATCTTCTTTTTAGACAAGCGTTAATGAAACTTTTAAATAATGGATGCGGTTTTAACGGTCTTGATTTAAACTCCGGATGAAACTGCACGCCAACCATCCATGGATGATCTTTAACTTCAACTATTTCCACCAAATCCATTTCCGGATTTATAGCCGCAATTCTTAGACCATTCTTTTCAAGATCATCTCTGTAAATATTATTAAACTCATACCTGTGTCGATGACGCTCGGAAATATCCGCTTTCTCGTAAGCCTTAAAGCTGATCGAATTTCTGTCTATTTTTGCCGGACAAGCGCCGAGACGCATAGTCGCCCCATACTGTTTTTTCTTTATTTTTTCTATTTGATCGCACATTGTGCAAATAACTGGATTTTTAGTCTTAGGGTTCAATTCTGTGGAATTTGCATCTTTGATATTTAAAATACTACGGGCAAATTCAACGGTCATTATCTGCATACCAAGACACAGACCAAAATAAGGTATTTTGTTTTCTCTGGCATATTTGGCAACTAAAATCATTCCCTCTGTCCCCCGCCGACCGAAGCCTCCGGGGACAATAACGCCGTCTAGATTATTCAACTCTTTCAACTTTTCCGGATTCTTTTCATATTCTTCCGAATCCAACCATAAAATATTCGGTTTTCTGTCGTGAAAAAAAGAAGCGTGATTAATTGATTCTATAACTGAAATGTAAGTATCCCGACATGACTTAAAATTAAAATATTTTCCAACAATGCCTATTTTTACTTCTCTTAAAATATTTTTAATTTTTTCGGAAAAAACAGCCCAATCTTCCATATTCTTTTTTCTTGGCCGGAGACCCATTGACTTCAAGATGACATTACCAAAATTTTCTCTTTCAAAATTAACCGGAACATCATAGATTGAATAAACATCCGGAGCGGAAATTATTCTTTCTTTGGGCAAACTGCAAACCGTACTGATGGTATTTTTAATGGAATCAGCTACCGGAGATTCGGCTCGACAAAGAATAAAATCCGGCATTATTCCGGCGCTGTTTAGAGTTCTGATGGCAAATTGAGTCGGTTTTGACTTTTGCTCTCCTAAAAGTTTTGGCGTAGGAAGATAACTTACCATTATAAAAAATACATCTTCGGGATATTTCATTTTCATCATTCTTGCCGCCTCTAAAAACAAAATTACTTGATACTCGCCAACCGTTCCCCCGAGTTCAATCACGGTAATCTCCGATTTATTCTTCTTTTGGCAAAGCTGGATTCTTCTTATTATTTCATTCGGAATATCCGGTACCACTTCGACATCTTCTCCTTCGTATTCCAAATTTCTTTCTCTTTTTATCACTTCCTGGTAAACCTGGCCGGTGGTTATATAGTTATCACCGGTGCAAACTTGATCCGTAAAACGTTCATAGTTTCCCAGATCTTGATCGGCCTCAATCCCGTCTTCTCCCACGAAAACCTCACCATGCTCCGCCGGTCTAATCGTCCCCGCGTCAATATTTACATACATATCGCATTTGATATTGGCAACGCGATAACCCTTTGATTGCAATATCTTACCAATCGAAGCGGAAGCAACACCTTTTCCTACTGAAGACATTACGCCCCCTACGATAAAGATATACTTTGTCATAGATATATTAAATAGATAAATTATTCTCCCTGCACTTTTAAATAAATTTTTGCTTGCTTGCCGTGTTTTAGTTTAATGACAATTGTATAGTTTCCGATCTTTTTAATCGGCTGATCCAAAATAACAAAATCAGATTCCATCTCAAAACCTTTTTCTTTGATTCTTGCGACTATATCCCCTTTTGTTACCGAACCGTAAAGTTTCCCCTCTTCTCCGGCCTTTGTCTTTATTAAAATTTCAAGGCCGTTTATTTTTTTAACTATCTTCTGAAATTTCTTCTCTTCTTTAGCAACCTTTTCCACGCCTGATTTTTTTCTTTTTTCCAAATCAAAAATTGCCTCGTCTGTTGCCAAAATAGCTAAATTTCTAGGGATTAAAAAGTTCCTAAAATAACCGGGGGAAACTTCTTTTATTTCTCCTCTTTTCCCTATTTTATCCACATTTTGCAGTAGGATAACCTTCATATCAAGTTAGACTTGTCCCTTAATAATCTTTCGTTACGAAACGCAGTAATTTTGAGCGAAAATTGTGAAAAGCGAGGAGAGATATTGGTAATACCTCGACGAGCTTTAAGCAATTTGGAGCCAAAATTACTAGTTGCAGTAGAAAGGATTATTAGGGGGCAAGTCTAGTATAACAAACCATTTAAAAAATAAGAAATATTGAAAATCCCGCCTTTTTACGGGCGGGATTAGTTTATTTTTGATTTAATATTTCTATGGCTTTGTCCATTTGCGGATCGCGGTTGGCGCTATAATCTTCCGCGGTAAATTCCACTTCTTCGTCCGGGCTGATGCCTTCTTTATCAATCAATCTTCCTTTGGGAGTCAACCATTCGGCAATGGTAATTTTTACCGCTGATCCGTCTTTTAACGATTCCAAGCTCTGAACCGATCCTTTGCCAAAAGTCTTTTTGCCAATCAATATTGCCTTGCCATAATCTTGAAGAGCTCCGGCAACAATCTCCGAAGCCGAAGCAGAACCTTCGTTTATCAAGATGACTGTTTTTAAATTTTGTAATCTGGCTAAACCATCCGATTTTAATTCTTCTCGGCGACCATCCGGAGCCTGTTCTATGACAACCGTATTCTTTTCCACCCATTCCCCGGCGACATCAACTGCCATTTCCAAAAACCCGCCCGGATTATTTCTCAAATCTAAGATTATTCCTTTGGGATTTTTTGTTATCAGCTCATTTATGGCCTGACTGAATTTATCTCGCGTATCTTGATTAAAATGACCGATATTGATATAAGCAAAATCATTTTTCATTTCCCATTTCACGCTCGAAACTTCAATTTTACCTCTGATGATTTTTATATCTTTTGGTTTTTCCCAATCTTCCCGCCAAATACCTAAAACGACTTCCGTCCCCTTTTCTCCCCTGATCAAACTTACCGCATAATCAAGAATCATGTCGGTCGTGTCTTTTTCATCAATCGTTAGAATCTTATCTCCAGCCCGAAGACCTGCGACCTCAGCGGGAGTTCCCGGCAAAGGAGCAATTATGGTTAATTGCTTATCCTTTATTCCAAGCTCCGCCCCGATACCTTCAAACGATCCCTGCAATTCTTCTTGAAATTTTTTTGTCATCTCCGGATCAAAAAAAACAGTATAGGGGTCGTCAACGGATGAAACAATTCCCGATAAGGCTCCATAAAAAAGTTTTGTATCGGCAACCGGCTGATGAACATAGTCTCTTTTAACTAAATTCCAAACCTCCCAAAAAAGATCAAAGTCAACATCTCTGGTAAGGTAATCTGGCAATTTTTCTTCGTTTTTAATCTCTCCGCCGAGATATTTTTTTTCCGTGCGCGACTCTCCCTGCCTACCACCCAGTAAAAGCCCGCCCACAAAACTTCCTATTAGTAAAATAACCACTATGTAGGTTGTAACATATCTAAAAAGAAACTTGTACTTTTCCGGCAATTTAATTATCATATGGGGTTGACCCCGTCCAAGGTAAAGGTCTATTGTGGGATTCAGTAAACAATTAATCTTCTGAGATTTTTGTTTACTGAGAGGGTTGATTAACCTAAACCTTGGACTGGGTTGATTTTAATTGAAAAAATGATAAGATAAAAATAAGCAAAAACATCGCCTTACCACTGATAAAGCTTAACCTTTTTTAGCAAAAAAATCAAACTTTCCATCTAAAAGAATATATGACTCTACGAACAAGACGCTTAATCTACTCTATGTTTATAGCTATTTTTCTCTTATGCGTTCCTCTTATTATCCTCTATACTTTAGGGTATCGTTATAATTTTGAAAAAAACAAAATCCAAAAAACGGGAATTTTTATTTTAAAATCTGAACCGGAAAAGGCTCTTATCTTTTTAAACGAAAAATTGCAAAAAGAAAAAACCCCGGCGAGAATAATCAATCTTTTACCAAATGATTATTTAGTCAAAGTGGAAAAAGAAAATTTTTACTCCTGGCAAAAAAAATTAACCATTCAAAGCCATTTTACGACTTTCGCCGAAAATATTTTCTTATTCGAAAAAAATCAACCTAAAAAAATCATGGACGGAAATATCTTTTTTTTCTCTCTGTCGCCAAATAATCGAGACGCTATTTTTATCGAAGAAAAAACTGTTGGTAAGGAACTTTGGTACATTGATCTTGGGGATTACAATACAAACCTTCTCTATCGCCTTCCTCCAAAAACCAATGAAACCATTAATGTTGAGTGGAGCGCTGACGGACAAAAAATAGTTATAAACCAAGCGACAACTGAAAAATATATTGTTTTGGATATCAAGACAAACAACGCCAGTGTTTATGATGACTTATCCTTTTTTTACTCTTCTTTCAGGGAAATCAAAAACAAGCTTTTAGAACCGAAAAATTTGGATGATTTTACATTTATAAAAAGCCCTTCTTCTTTTACAACAACGCTAAATAAAAAAAATAAAGACATTACTGTCTTTTCCAACGAGACCGGCAATATTGTTTGGCAGGAAAAAGCCGAACTGGCCAGGTGGTCTCCCGATGAAAACAAAATTTTATATCTCAAAAATCTTGAATTATGGATATACGATTTTTCAAAAAATAATTCAACCCTGGTCACGCGAGACAGCCAAAAAATAAAGGACATCTTTTGGATAAACGACGACTACATTCTTATTCTTGTCGGCAATACCTTAAAATCAATTGAGCTGGATGATCGAGATGCGAGAAATGTAACAAATTTGCTTTCGGAAAATAAAATAAAAAACGTAGCGTTGGATTCTGACGAGCAAAAAATATATTTTACTATTGAAGCGGAAAATGAAAAAGGAATTTTTGAACTTAGCTACTAGAGACGCGCAAAAAAGTAATCGCTTACGCGCTTACAGATTCACTATAGTTCCACTACCGAGTTGTCTCCCACGATTAACTTATGTCCCCAAGGCAGACTGTCCCCCGAAGCGGTGATAATGGAACCGTGCCCAACCAAGCTATCAACTATTCTTTTCCCACATTTAATTTCGGCGCGTTCTAAGATTATTGAATTTTCTATTTCCGTGTTGTTAATTCTAACATTATCTCCGATCGATGTATAAGGACCGATATAGCTGTCTTGAATGACGCAATTTTTGCCAATAATCACCGGCCCGCGGATAAGAGACTTTCCGCCGATATAAGATCCTTTTTCCACCCTGACTTTTCCCTGAATCATAACTCCCGGGGCGATATCCGCCTCTTTTTCTTTTTCCACCAAATCACGGAGAATGAGTTGATTTCCCTCGAGCAAATCTTCCGGTTTCCCAGTGTCCTTCCACCAACCGGTTATCTCTTCGTAGCCAACATTAAATCCTTTATCAATTAAATAAGTATTAGCATCGGAAATTTCATATTCGCCCCGAGCTGACGGTGGAATGTTTTCAACGGCATCAATTACATTATGATCATAAATATAAATTCCCGTCTGCGCTAAATTGCTTTTTGGTTGTGACGGCTTTTCCTCAATTTTAACTACTCTACCATCTCTAATCTCCGGAACACCAAATCTTTCCGGATCGGGAACTTTCGCAAAAGCCAAAAGAGCATTCAAGTGATCGTTGTTAAATTTTTCTACAAATTTTTTTATGCCACCCAAAATAATATTGTCGCCGAGATAGAAAATAAAAGAATCATTACCTAAAAAATCTTTGGCGTTTTTAACAATATGAGCCAATCCCCTTGGACCACCGGCTTGCTCTATATAAGTTATCTTTACTCCCCATTGACCGCCACTACCAATCGCCTGTTGTATTTCTTTGTCTCCAATATTAATATTGATTCCAATCTCGGTAATGCCAACTTCGGCGATTTTTTCTATTGCGTAAAAAATCATCGGTTTATTCGCGAGAGGAATCAAATGTTTATTTGTTGTGTGGGTAATCGGTCTTAATCTTGTCGCTCTCCCTCCTGCTGTAATTAATGCTTTCATAAATTAGATTTTAGATTATTAAAGAATATCTCCGTTGTCATCCCGAGCTTGTCGACCGCGTGTCGCTAAAGCTTCAGCGAGTGACGCAGGGATCTCATACTGTAGTTAAAGAAGTATTATGGGATTTCTCGACAAGCTCGAAATGACAGAAAAATTTACTTAGCCGCTAGGTATTCACCCAGCGCTTCTTCCCATCTCCTCATTTCCGGCAGTTTAGTATTCAACAAAACTGAATACCGTGGCCGTTTCGCCGGACGAGGAAATTTATCTCCAGAAACGGGGGTCAGTTTAATATTTTTACTAACAATTTTAAAAATTTCTTTTGCCCATCCATACCAAGTACATGCTCCAAAATTTGTAATATGATAAATTCCATAAGATTTTTTTTCTTCAATAATTTCTCTTGTGCGTCGCGCTAAATCACAAACATAAGTCGGAGAGCTTAATTCTTCATCAATCAAATCCAAGTTGTCTTTGGTTTCGGCTAATTGTAACATTACATCAACAAAACTTTTTTTTGCTCCCTCGCTCACCGCGGGCTTACCAAACAATCTTGATGTTCTGATTAAATAAAATCTTAGCCCTTGTTGTTTTAACAATTCCTCTTCTCCTAATAATTTTGATTTTGCATATTCGCTTTGAGGATTTGGCTTATCTGTTTCCTTGTATCCGCCGACTTTTCTGCCACCAAAGACATAATCGGTGCTGTAGTGAACAAAAATAGCTTCAATATCTTTTGCCACTTCAGCTAAATACCCAACCGCCAAACCATTTATTTTATTGGCAATTTTTTTATCTTCTTCACTTTCTTCAATTTTATCAACCGCGTTATAGGCCGCCGAATTTATAATAATTTCCGGTTTGATGTTTTTTATTTTATCCAAAACCATTTCTCTGTCGGTAATATCAAGTTCGCTTTTATCCCAACCCAAAACTTCATAATTATTTTCTTTAAATTCTCTTACTAATTCTTGGCCAAGCATTCCGCTTGAACCGGTTATTAAAATTTTCATAAATGTTTATCTCTGTCATTGCGAGCTCCGACCTTTTAGTTGGAGCGTGGCAATCCCCTTTTTTCTTGTATTGCGGGGGATTGCTTCGTCCCCCGCAAAAGGCGGTGTCCTCGCAATGACAGACGCTAATTTTCTAAATATTTTTTAAGTGGTTCCAACAAATTACTTTCTTCAATAATCTTTTTGGCAATTTTTGTTTTAATGTTACTAACAAGATCTAAATTTCTTTTTATGTTTTCTTTCGCATTCAAAAATCCTTTATGAAACTCGCAAGCTCTTTTTACTCCAATGTCTCCATACATATCCAATTTATCCGCGTCTCGTAAAATATTGGCCAAAGGATAATCTTCTGCCGTATCATCCCAATGATAGCGGACGGCGTACAAAATTTCTTCTTTTTCCTCTTCTGATAAAATATCAAATTCTCGGTCTTGATTAAACCACTCTTTGGCTAAAATATATGACAACTCGTGGTGCCTTAATTTATCCGGATTATTATTAAATTCCGCCACTCTTCCGATATCATGCAATAATCCGGCAATTTTAGCCAAGAATTCATCACACTTCCCGTCTTTCGCAATCAAAACCGCCCAATCTGCCACCCGCTTGATATGATCTATCCCATGTGCCGGAACCGGAAAATCCTGAAATAATTTATCCACTTTATTCTCTAGAAATGACAAAAGAGCCCCTCTTTCAAGCTCTTTTTTATCGTTTTGACTAATCATATTCGCTATCATTTGATTCAATCATTTTAGTAAAAATAGACAAAAGAGTCAAATGCGGGCTATAATAAAAGCAATATGTCCAAAATAAATAAAATAATAGAAAATATTATTCCTATTTTTAAAAAATACCCTCAAATTAAATTAGCGTATTTTTTTGGTTCGCGCGCGGAAAAAACCGAAGGGCCAATGAGCGATTACGATTTTGCCGTATATTTGGACGAAAAAGACAAAAATAAAATGTCGGAAATTAAATTTTTTTTGGCTGATAAAATAGGGTTGGCGCTTCAAACCGATAAAATTGATATTGTGATTTTAAACACCGCCGAATCATCCGAGCTAAAATACAATATCATAAAAGATGGAATTTTAATTCATGAAAAAGAGCCATATAAAATGATCGTTGAGCCAAAAATTTTAAATGAATATTTTGATTTTTATTCAATGCTAAAACGGCATAATCTAACTGCCGCCTAAAACAATATGACTACTCTTTCAATCGTAGAAAATAAAATAAGCGGAGTCAAAAAGTGTTGAATGCCTGTCATTCAACACTTTTTTTAATATCTCTCATAATTTTTCGTGCCTTTGCGGTTTCTTTCGCGTTCTTCGTCTCGCCGTAGCCTTAGCGAAGGCGGATTGCGTAATAAAAAAAGTAGCGCCGAATTCTTCCCTCCCGAAAAATTGGCGCTGTCATGGGTTTGTTTATTGTTTTTTTGCCACGGAAGTGTGGCGAGGCGGGCTAGCTGGCGAGAAGGATAGCCACGCCCACGCTCTCGCGCAGGTAGGCGTTGCACTCACCGGTGAGAAGTGCTTCCTTGAGCTCGTCGCGGGTCATGACGAGTTCGTCACCGGTGGGAACCAGGGCGTCGAACTCCTCCCTCGGCAGAGTCAGGATGCCCAGGCGGTTGCAGTTCGTCTCGGTGGTGACGAACCGCCCCCCGTCCTTGGGGGCGTCGAGCCATACCATGCGCCCGTCCTCGTAGAATTCGGAACGCGGGGGCTTCTTGCCGCCGTGGGCCGCCTCATAGTTGGACTTCGACGACTGGAGCGGGGGGCCGAGCAGGATATGGCCCTTCTTGCTCGGGTTGCCCGGCTCCTGACGCATGGAGACCAGAAAGCGGGAACACGCCTCGTCCGTCACGAGGACGTAAACGCCACTCCCCATCTCGGTGAGCGCCGGCTGACCCCAGGCCGGGACCTCGCGCTTGGCCTGGATGGACAGGCCAGACATGTGGAAGAACTTGTTGTCGCTCCGGCGGAACGACCCGTCCTCCTGCATGCCCCAGCCACCACCGACCTCGACGAGTGGCACAGTCGTCACCCGCATCTCCGATGCGGTGCGACGCGCCCCTAGCTTCTCTTTCCACTCTGACATCTCTTCCTCCTTGCCGACTCATCTCGGCAAGTTTTGAAGTAGCAACTCTAGCGATTCACGCATCTTGCGCTAGTCTTTTCTCTCTGGAGTCTGTCCAGAGAAACCAAAAAAAGACAGACTAAAATTGCCGGTTACTGGCTTTAAATTACCACCCCCCCCTAAAATGTCAACCATAAATAAAAACAAAACAACATTTTTGTTGTCTTGTTTAATAATATTAGTAAGCTTGTATTTTACTGGTTAACTAAACATTTTTGCTATAACGATAGCCTGTTTCTCTTTTTAGTTTATTAGATTCTGTTAAATAAAATTTTGCTTTCACTCTATCTTTCATCTCTTCGTAGATCCTACTTAAAAATAAGTTAGCTTTATATAGAGCATTGGAATAATTTAACTCCTCGGCTTTTGTTAGCGCTTCTAAACCAATTTTTTCTGCTTTACCTAAACTTTCTTCCTTAGCCTGTGGTTGATTTTGTAATTTCGATAATTCTAAATAAGCTTTAGTCGCTTCATTCATTGCCTGAACGGCATCATACTCATCGCCATTTTCCAAAAATTTTTTTCTATAACATTCAAAATCTTCAATCTTATCTTTTGGTCTTAATCTTTTATTATAGGTTTGACCAAATCGTGCTTTGGTTTTTAATATTTCATCTTCTACATCCCCCATTGAAGCTAAGACAACTTGATTATAATTTAAAGCTGTATCCGTCCCCCCCTTCCGCAGTTGATTCCCATGAAGCCAAATCGTGCATGGCACGCAAAAAAATAGTTTTATCTTCAAATTTGTCTTTATTTTCCGAAATGATAGAAGATAAACGAAAAAATTTTCTATCATCATGAAGATAAAATGCCGTCGCCATCATTTCATTTAAAAGATATTCGGGTAGACCTTCGTTTTTCATCCATTTAACAATATCTCCACTTTCCACGGAATAAAAATCTTTATCCTTAAAACTATGCACAAACATAAAATCAAAACTGTCGCGCAAAACAACTAAATTTTTTCCCGCCTTTCCGTCAACTTTTCTTCTATCAAGAATCATCCTCCGCAACTTCTGAGGATCTTTTAAAATTTCTCTTACCTCGTCGGGATTTTGAGATTTTAGAGCATCATCAAGACTTGCAACTAATTCAACTGATTCCTCTGGAGCGAGTATCCATTTTTGGCTATGATCGTCAATAAATTTTTCGGTTTCTTTGCTCATAAATTATCTTTTATTTTTACTTTTCTTAAATCTCCCCTCCCCACCTATTGCTCGCATTCCCTCAGTCACCTTTTGGTTGGCACTTCCGGCAAAATCAGAAAACTCTCTCCCTATTACATTTGCTATTTCCCAAGCCTTACCGAAACTTCCGCTTCTCTTTCCTTTTTCAATAAGACTATCCAATTGTAAAAATAATTGTTCTCTGCGCCCCTCTCTTTCCGCTGAGAAACCTTTCTCTCTCATATTTTTATTTATTGATTATTAATTACTTTTTTATACTCCTCATAATCCTCTATATAATCGCTCCTGTCCGGATTATAATTTGTTGAGGAAAGCGCGAGAAGCACGGCATTATCGGAAAAATCTTTAAAATGATGCCAAATGTAATTGCCAACATAAATTGCCGAAGTCGGCGCTTCCATTAAAATTTCTTCCAAGCCATTGCCCTGGTCAATCACGGCTGTGGCCGTACCTTTAACCATCACAAATAATTCTTTTTCAACTTTGTGGCAATGTGCGCCGGTATTGCCGGTCGGCTTTGTGACAAAATAAACTCTCTTCACCTCAAAATCAATGTAGTCTTTGAGCTCAATGGGGCTCATCACAAAATTCGGCGCCTGGATTTTTTTTACTTCTAGTCTTTTGAAATTTAAATTCATATAATATTCCACAAATCAACAAATCCTTCACAAATTCACAAATCATTTGTCGGATATTGATTAAGTGGATTTAAAACCCTAAAAAATTTTATATTGTTTGGAGTAAAATTAACTAAAATAGCTAATTGTAATTTAGTCGCTCGTAAATATCCTTTTACTTGTTCTATGTTTCTTTTTGAGAAATATCTTCCTTTTTTGATCTCCACCACAATTTTATTTTCAACCAAAAAATCTAAAAAATATCTACCCACTACTTCTCTCTTGAACACTATTTTATAAGGGACTTGGCTCCTGAATTTAATTCCCGAACGCAAAAAAGATTTTTCTATTGCCTTGCCATAATATTTTTCCTGATAGCCATAACCTAATTCATTATACACCTCATACATCACACCGATTATCTCATAGCTCAGTTCTTTGTGATAAACAACTTTATTTCCTCCTTGCATATAAATGGAATTTGTAAATTTGTGAAGGATTTGTTGATTTGTGGTTTATTTTTTGCAAAAGATCTCCTGAAATTTATTCATCTCATCTTTTTTCTTCGCCTTTATATTTTCCACCCACTCCGTATTATTTTTATACCATTCCACTGTTTCCCTTAACCCTTCTTCAAATTTTTCCCGAGGATAGTCCGGGACCCACCCCAAGGCTTTAATTTTTGTCGCGTCAATGGCATATTTTCTGTCGTGGCCCGGTCTATCGGTCACATATTCTATCATCTCTTCGTCTTTGCCCAAAACTTTCAAAATCATTTTTGTCAGCTCCATATTATTTCTTTCATTGTCAGATCCGATATTGTAAACTTCGCCGGGATTTCCTTTGTGCAATAATAAATCCAAAGCCTTGCCGTGATCCAAAACATGTATCCAATCCCTAACATTCAAACCATCTCCGTAAACAGGAACTTTTTCTCCGGCTAAAAGTTTAAAAATAAAAAATGGAATTACTTTTTCGGGAAATTGATATGGTCCGTAATTATTAGAGCAATGTGTAACAATAACCGGAACTTTTTGGGTAACGAAATAGGCATTGCACATCAGGTCTCCCCCGGCTTTTGCCGCGGCGTAAGGCATATTGGGCATAATCGGCCACTTTTCATCAAACTTTCTTTCGTCATCCAAGTCTAAATCTCCAAAGACCTCATCAGTAGAAACATTAACCATTTTTTCTATTTTATTAATCCGCGCGGCATCAAGAAGCATTTGCACGCCCAAAACATTAGTCAAAACAAAATCTTTGCACCCGCCGTGAATTGATCTATCAACATGAGTTTCCGCCGCGAAATTGATAATGTGGGTAATGTTATGTTCTTTTATGGTTTCATCTAACTTTTCCAAATCGGTAATATCGCCTTTCATAAAAGTATAGTTTGGCCTGCTCTCAATATCTTTTAAATTATCCAGGTTCCCGGCATAAGTTAGCTTATCATAATTAACTATTTTATAATCCGGGTATTTATTAACCATCAGTCGGACAAAATTTGATCCGATAAACCCCGCGCCTCCGCAAATTAAAAGTTTCATAAAATTATTTCAGGTTATTAGTTATTTTATTTCTCACCAGCATCCAAGCGACTAGCGTTTGGCCATTACTAATTTCACCGTTTTCCATCATTTTATCAATCTCTTTCGGTGTTTTTATTAAAACTTCTATTTCTTCGGTTTCGTCAAAATTAATTTTTGTTTTTACTAAATCTCTGGCCATATAAATGCTTGAAACATCTTTGGAAAATCCCATAGCTGGAAAAAATTTCCCCACAAATTCAATTTTATTTGCTTTATACCCGGTCTCCTCTTCCAGTTCTGCCAGGGCGCACTCTTCCTGTGTTTGATTTTCCTTTTTTCCGCCCATGGGAAATTCTATAGAAAAATTTTTAACCAGATATCTGTATTGTTTTGCCATAACAATTTTAACCTCATTCTCTTCATCTAAAATTGGAATAACAATTGACCCCGGGCAAATATCTACATAATAATAGTCGCCCACTTTTTCATTTGGCAATATATATTTATCATGCTTGTATGTCCACCACGGGTTTGTGTAAACTACTTCTTCGCTTATTTTTTCCCATTTTTTCATAACCTAAATAATTTCTCTTTTAATTTTTTCGGCAACTTTTTCCTTTTCCCCCTCCTTGTATTCTACTTTCCTATCCCATGGTTGCAAACCATCGTTTTCTTTTCGAGGAATAATATGCCAGTGAAGGTGCGGGACGATTTGCCCGGCAACCGCTCCATGATTTTGCGTAAAATTAAAACCCTGCAAGCCAAGCGCGATGATGATTCCTTTTGCCACCTTTTGGGCCGTCAACATAATTTCTTTTAAAGTTTCTTCGTCAACTTCGAATAAACTTTCCACATGTTTTTTGGGGATAATCAAGGTATGCCCGGGATTAATAGGCCTTATGTCTAAAAAAGCTACAACCTTATCGTTTTCAAAAACTTTATCAGCTGGAATTTCCTCGTTTATTATTTTGCAAAAAATACAGTCCATAGTTTTGGCAACCGGCGGTAACCGGTAATTATTTATCTTCCGTGATTACAACTAGAATACCAAAAAATAAAGGGAGAGACAAGAGCAAAACAAAATTAATATAATTACTCACAAAACCGGGCTCCTGCCATTCCAAAAAAGAAAAAATCACGAGCGCTACGAAAGAAACAGCGAAGACATCTTTAATTATTTTCTGAACAAAAATTTTGAATAACATAATAATTTTCTGATGTCTTAATGTTTAAAACTTGATTATTGTGTCATTGCGAGGACCCCGCCTTTTGCGAGGGGACGAAGCAATCCCCTTCTTTAAATAAATAACCGGGGGATTGCTTCGCCCCGACTAAAGGGTCGGGGCTCGCAATGACAGTATCTTTTTAAGTTTAAAAATTAGAAAATTCTTAACCTCCACTTTATCGCCTCCGCGATTTTACCTACCATCTCCCCAAAAGTCATCGCCTCTCTCTTAAAAACAATCCTAACCTCATCTACTTCCAACTGCCCGGAAATTAATTCCGGCGCGGAAAACATAAACCTGAAATTTTCTTTTTCTTTTACCAGATCCGATAAATTGAAATTTGCCGTTAGCGCGCCCCACTCCGTTTTTCCCGTACTTGGCATTTCAATAAAATTAAACGCCCAATTTTCTTTGTTGATCAATCCGCCAAACTTTAGATCCCCCTCGCCCGTAAATTTATACCTGACTGAAATTCGCGCCTCTTTAAACTCTCCGCTTGGCTTTAAATTAAAATAAATCGGCTCGGCTAAAACGGCGCGATAATAATTATTTTCATCAATTTTGACATCAGAAACTCTGTCTTTTGGATAAAGTTTGGAAATAAACGGCGATTCTCTATTCATATCATAAACAGTCTCCATACTGCCGAAAGGAACTAACTTTTTCCAAGTAAGCCATCCCAAGACGAACACTAAAAATAGGATCAAAAATATTCTCATTATTTTGTGCAGAAAAGAGTACATTTAAATGTATTGTTTATATTATCTTTCTCAACTAACGCAATATACAAGCACCAAATCCAAAATCACAAGCTCCAAATAAATTCAAAATACAAAATTCAAATGTTCAAAATAATTGTGTTTTGAATTTTGATATTTGAGTATTGTAATTTATTTGGGATTTGTAATTTTGGATTTGTGATTTTTTTATTCATAACCCCTCCTATCCTCCCCTTATCTTAAGGGGAGGGACTTGCTACCTGCTTATTTGTTTACCAGCTTATACAGCGATTCTTGGCAAAAATTTTCAATAAGAACTATTTTCATATTATTTTTTCCCAGCTTTTCTCTATTCAAATAATCCATGTCCTTCTCCGGCAAAGTTATTCCGTAATAATAAAGGGGTGCTATTTTTGAAAAACGCGGAATCAGTCTATAGGTTTTATCGTCGCGAAGAGGATAAGCGACTTTAAATTCCGGAAAAAATATCTTATCAGCCCGATCAACGATGATAATCGCATCCTGTTCAATTAATTTATTCACCTCGTAAAAAATAACCTCTGATTTCTTTATATCTCTATAAATTTTTATCAAACCGTCACTTGAATCAAAAAGAACTATTTTCAGACTGAATAAAAAGCAAGTTATTATTAAAAACAAAATTACGGCTTGTCTTTTTCTTCCGGAAAAAAGATTGACAATATTTTTAAAAAATAAAGCGATAAGCGGTAAAACAAAAATATAGATAGGTAGCCAATATCTTATATAGGAAGTGCCAATAGAAACGGCGCTTGTTTGATTATCACTGAAAATCCAACTGCCATAATAGGAAAAAATAAAAAATGAAACCGGAACACAGATTAATAGATAAACCAATATTTCCTTTTTTATTTTTCCGTAGATGGCCTTTTTGATAAAAAACATCGCCGAAAAAGCTACGGGAATCGTCAACCACCAAAAAATTCCCAGAAAATAATTGGAAAAAACTTTGAAAATTGATTTTGGGTGAAAGCCAAAGGGAAAAATATATTTAGAAATTTCCGCAAACCAATTTATTTTTTGAGAAATATCCGCCCCTTCTCCCGAGACCGCCGGATTGTAGGCGGAGCTGAACGGATGGCCGTAAATCAAAAAATTAAATAAAAATAATGGCAAGATGGCTACGAAAAAGGAACCCAAGAGAAACAAAATCTGCTTGTAATTTATTTCTTTTCTGTAGAAAAAAAATAGTAAAAAATAAATGATAAAAATCCATATAATTTCCGATGGGCGTATTGATATTGTTATCCCCAAGAATAACCCGGCCGAAATAAAATCAAGGTATTTCCATAAATTTTGGAATGGCTTGTTTACTAAAAAAAATACACTTATGACCAAAAATGAAACAAATAAAATATTAGGGAATAACCCGCGCGCTGAATAATATAGAACGGCCGGATGAATTAAAAATAAAAAAGATGAAATGGTGGCAACTGATTTGTCAAAAACTTTTTTGACTATTTGATAAAAACAAAAAGCTGACAAAATTGTAAATAACGGCGCCAAAAAATAAACAATCCTTAATCCAAATAATTTCGCCGCGACCCCATAAATAAAAATCAAACCAAGAAATCCCCCGGGAACAAGATGATTATTGACTACCGTCATGCTACGCGGATGAAGATGATTTTCAAAAATAGCGTTCAACGGCTCGGGAGACTTCATTTGTCCGCTCTCGCTGTAGGTTTTAATGAAAAAATAATTAGCGGTTTCATCCGGTGAATTGAATTTATCCGGTAAAAAACCATAAAAACCGGAACAGCCGATAAAAAAAACCAAACCAACAAAAAACAAAGCAAGGAACACTTTATTTTCTGCTATCCACTTTTTTGTGATAAACTTAATCATAGACGCCTTTTTCTCTTATTTTAAGGCAATTTTATATGACTCTTCGTTTACCGCATTGTATCATTTTTTCGCTAATTTTAACAGTTTTATTGACTCTTAATCTCTTCTTTTGGGGCAATTTTTTGGTTGGAATATTCTTCGGTTTGACGTATTTATTATTCTTCGGCCTTATTTTTGGCACTCTCTTTTTCTCTTCCCGTTCCCTATTTTTCAGATCAATTTACGGACTTTTTTTTCTCCTTGCCGGAATTTCTTTTCTGGGCGCCCTAATCTATTATTTTTACGAACTCAACGATCTCATTATCACAATTTTAGTTGTTGGAATTCCCTTAATATTAATCCCGCTCTGGGCTTTAAACAAAAAACCAAGACCGGGTGATGAACATGCTCCCATACGAATAACATCTCAATTGCTTTTAAATTCTTTTCTTGTTTCCTTGTTTATTTTTTTGGATATCATAAATTTTCAGATACTTTTAAAATTAAGCACTGCGGAGGCTATCCGCACACCTTGGTCAATTCTTCCTTTTAAATTTTTTGTCGTCTTTTTCGCCGCGTCAACCATTCTTCTTCTTTTTCTTTTTAAAAATAAAAAATCATCTCTCGGTCTTTTACTCTCCGCCATTCATACTTTTTTTATAGTTAGCGTCGCATTAATTGTTTATAAAATCGGCTACGGATTTGACCCTTTTATTCACCAAGCCACTGAAAAAGCTATTTTCAACGATGGTTTTATTTTGCCGAAACCTTTATATTATCTCGGCCAATATTCACTCGTTATCTTTCTGGCTAAAATATTTTCGCTCCCGGTTCTTATAATTGACAAACTGCTTTTACCTTCTTTTATCGCTATATTTCTCGCCCCGACAATCTATTTTAGCTTCCGTCAATTATTCAACAATTTTCTTAATCCCATCATTCTCTCTGTTCTTATTTTTATTTTGCCTTTTTCTTCTTTTATTAATACGACCCCGCAAGGCTTGGCTAATTTTATTTTACTAATCTTAATTTTATTGAGCGTCCTTTCACTAAAAAAAGAATTTCCTCTTCCCATGCTTTGGTTTTTAGCTTTCGCGACTTTTTTGATTCATCCGCTGGCCGGTCTCCCTGCCCTTATTTTTACGACCCTCCTTACAATTTATTTGTCGTCTTTTCTAAAAAATAAATCAATCAAAATTATCTTATTTTCTCTCACTTTTTTGCTGACAACTTTTATTATTCCTCTTTTTTTCGCGCTCGCCTCTCTTTTTCTAGGAAACGGAAAATCAATTTTTTCAATAAAACAGCCGGAAAATATTATCTTGTTTTTAAAAGAATTAAACTGGCATTGGCCGACCATCATCAACCACTTCAATCCGTTTCTTGATGTTATCTATACTTACGGAAAAAATATATCTTTTATAATTATCCTTACCTCTTTAACCGGAATGTTTTTAATTAGAAAAAAATTACCGACATTTTTTATTTACCCGACAGCCTTTCTGTCCCTCGTCATAAACTATATTTTACTAAAATCTTTTATCACTTTTCCCGCGCTTATTCAGTATGAACAAAATGTTTATCCGGCTCGCATCTTGGAAATAAGTTTTTACTTTTTGATTCCTTTATTTCTTTTCGCTCTTTATAAATTTTTAGAAAAAATATCGCAATCAAATTTTCTAACAAAAACTTTCTTTATTTTAATATTTAGTTTATTTCTTACTTTTTCACTTTACTATTCTTATCCGAAAGACGACGGCGAAGATTATCAAATTGATCGTGGGTATTCGGTCTCCCGAGCGGATATTTCGGCAGTCCAAAAAATTGAAGAAAATGCCTCCGGCCATGATTATATTGTCTTAGCCAATCAAAGCGTTTCCGCCGCGGCAGTGTGCGAATTCGGTTTTAAAAAATATTACGGACCATATTTTTATTACCCCGTTCCCACCGGCGACCAACTATATCAATATTATTTAAAGATGGTTTACGAGATGCCATCTCGCAAAACGATCAAAGAAGCAAGTAATCTCGTTGGTGTAGATTTGGTTTATTTTGTTTTAAATAAATACTGGACCGATGCTGAAAAAATTTCCGTTGAGGCGAAAAAAAATGCCGACCAAACTATTTTGATCGACAATAAAATTACTATTTTCAAGTATCAGTTTTAATTATTCCATGTGTCTATTAAATTTTTGATATAATAATCTAGCTTAAATTTTTCTGACGATTCCGCTATAATGTCCCCCATTCTTTTTATCTCGCTTAAATTTCTAAAACAATTTTTCAAAACTTTTTCCAAACTATCGCCGTCCCCCGCCTCAAAAGTAAAACCGTTTTTTCCCTCCTCAACTAACTCCGCTGCGCCACCGATTCTGGCGACAAGAACCGGAACTCCGGCAGATAAACTTTCGCCGACAACTGCCGGCGAATTTTCATAACAAATTGACGGAACTACGGTCAGGTCTGCTGTATAAAAAATTTGTTCGAGCTTTTCTTTCTCTAAAAATCCGTAAAAAACAAACCTGCCGTCACTCTGAACAATATTTTTGATCAGCTCCAGCTTTAAACCACTGCCGACAATATGCAATTGAAAATCTATATCTATTTTTTTTAAAGTATTTACTAAAAATAAAATACCTTTGTGCTCTTCAATCTGGCCGAGATAAAGAAGATGAAGCCGGTCATTGCGAGCGGAACGGAGTGGAGCGTGGCAATCCCCTGCTAACTTCTTCATTCTAGAGATTGCTTCGTCTCTCGTCCCGTTATCACGGGACTCGTTCCTCGCAATGACACCGCATAACACCGGATTTGCCAACACCGCCTTTTTTGATTTTTTAAAAAATCCTTTATCTCTATAAAAATCCAAGAGCCACCGTGAAGGAGAAATCACAATATTCGGTGAACCAAAAAGCCATCGGCAAATCGCCTCGTACCATTTTCTTAAAAAAATTCTTTGCTCTAAATTATTCTCCTTTCCGCAAATTATCAAACCGCTTGGGGTAGAGAGTTGAGCATCATGCAGAGTATGGACATGCTTGATGCCTAGTTTCTTAATTAAATATGGAGTTAAATAACCTATCCCCTTTAAATTGTGTGTCATTACTATATCCGGCTTTTCCTTCTCTAAAATCTTTTTTATGACTAAAAAGCTATGCAGGTTAAACATATCCAAAAAATGCCACTTCATCCGCCAAAGAATATTGTACTTATAATCGTTTAAATAATAAAAAATATTTAATGGATAAAATCTGTAAAGCCCGTCTTCTTCTTTTTCCGCTTTTAATGATTGAAGATTTTTATAAGGCTTTGTAGAAATTACAAAAACTTCGTGACCGGCCTCTCTCAATCCTTCAACCACCATCGCCGCGATTTTTTCCGCTCCTCCGCGGGCATAAGGAGGATATAAATTTGAAATTAAACCAATTTTCATAAATTAAAAATATTTTCCAACTTGCCGATAATTTTTTCCATGTCATACTTTTCTTCGGCGATTTGCCTGCTTTTTTCTCCAAACTTTTTTCTTAATTCCCGGCTTAAAAAAATTAAATTGATTTTTTCCGCGAGAATATTCTCATTTTTCGGTTCAACTAAAAAACCGTTGGCTTCATGCTCCACGACGCTTCTCACTCCGGGCAAATCAGAAGCAATTACCGGCTTTCCACAAGCCATAGCTTCCGTAAGAACAATTCCAAAAGCTTCTGACCTGTCAATCGACGGCAAGACCACGACATCGGCGAGATTATAATATTTTGGTAAATCTTCTTCCGACGCTTTTCCGGCGAAGACTGCATCATTATAAATTCCCAACTTCTTAACCAGATTTTCATAATACAAACGAATATTACCGTCACCAACAATCAACAACTTCGCGCTTTTCACTTTACATTTTGCGCTTATCAGGTATTCCAAACCTTTAAAATAGTGTGCCTTATCCAACCCGCCAACAAACAAAATTATTTTATCATCATCTCTTAAATTATGCTTTGTCAGTAATTCTTTGTTTCTTTCCATTGGAGAAAATCTTTTTATATCCAACCCAAAGGGTAACTCTTCAAATTTATCCGGATATTTGGCAAAAAGATCTTTAGCGTTTGAGTTTTCAAGATAATCAAAAGATGAGGCAATGATTTTATCTCCCGCTTTTAAAATACGGGGCATTAAATGACGCCGATGCCAATCAAAAAATTTCCCCAGCCACCCGCTACCCACGACATCGTGGTGATAAGCGATAAAGAGCTTAATTTTTTTTCGACCAAAAATTTTTTTCCAAAGCCAGACTACTTCTGCGCCACCGAAAAATGGGTAGTGCAGATGAACTGCGTCAAATTTTCTTAAACGCCAAATCAATTGAGGCAATAATCCGGCATTGCCATATTTCAAAAGAGGGCTTAACAAAAAGACATCCGGCGTCTTCTTAGAGCTGGATGATTCAAGTCTTTTTTCCGTCTCGCTCGGCGTAGTTTTATAATCTGGCGCGAAAACCGAAACTTTGTGCCCGCGCGAAGATAATTCCAAGGCTTCAGTGTGCGCCACTGTGCCGATCCCTCCTCTGTATGGCGGGAAAACCGGCGAGACAATAGCAATTTTCATATTTTGACCCCCTCCTACCAAAAAATAAAACTCCTGACTATTTTCCAATAAAAATTAAAAACCGGATTAACAAGATAATTTAGAACAGGATTGGCAATCTCTTGAAATTCAACTTTGCCAACAATCAGTTTCGCCATTTCTCGATCGGAAACTTTTCTCAATTTCATTTTTTCTTTTTTATTTTTTATCATCCTTATCCAGTTTTTATAATTAAGGAAATATCCATAAACTTTAATTTTTCCTTTGGCAAGACCCTTCAAAATAGCATAACCGAAAAGCCCGACTTCCATGACTAAAAATGGCAATAAAATTAAAAGCAATGTTCCGAGGCGAAAATTTTCAAAAAGCATTATCATTCTGTTTCGCTCCATGTAATAAAACTGCAGAACACTCCGTGAAAATTGATATTTATGATACATGATTGATTTGTCGGCTAAAACAAGATCGTATCCAGCCTGCCTTATTCTCCAAGATAAATCTGTGTCTTCATGGTACATAAAAAATAACGGATCAAAGAGGCCAACCTCTTTCAAAACTTTAACAGGAAATAAGGCGGACGCGCCCGAAACATAAAAAAATGGCTGCAAATTTTCCGGTTTGAAGTTGATTGCTTCTTCTCCGTAACCTCGACAGAATCCAAAGCCCAAAAAATGAAACAAGTTGCCGGTTGAGTTTATTTTTTTAGTTTCCGGATGAAGTAAAATCAAAGACTGAACCGCCCCCGCCGTGGAATTTTCTTCCGCTTTTTTCACTAATTCCAAAAGCCAGGATGGCTCGGCGACTGTATCCATATTAAAAAGAACAATATATTTAAAATCGCTATCCATCAACCGACGCATAACAATATTGTTTCCTTCGGCAAATCCGTCGTTTTTTTCGTTGGGAATTATTTCCGCTTCCGAGGCAGTATTTTTTAAATATTCTTCCGTTTCTCGCGATGTGGCATTATCAACAATAAAAATTTTAAAATCTTCTTTTGGATAATTCTGCTTTCGCAAACTCTCTATACACTCCGGCAAATACTTTTTAGCGTAGTCTTTGTAGTTGATTAAAATTACCGCAACTTTTGACATAAAATTATTTATTTTCTTCCTTATTATTTTTTTGAGCTTCGCTGATTGCCATTTTCCTAACAATCTTCGTAATGTTTCTTTCTAATTTTTCCGTCTTAACCGTTATCTGAAAAACTATATAAAAAAGTAAAATAACTGACAAGTAAACCACCATGTCGGCTCCTCGCCCCACTCCCAAGATATTCGCAACGAAGTTAGTTGACTCCGGTTTTAAAACGACAACGCAAGCAATCGCCCAGAAACAAAGCCAAAAAATAAATTCTTTCAAAGCCAAACTTCCCTGCTTCCATCGAGAAAAAGTTCTGTAAACAATCACGAGAACCAATAGGATTAAAAAATATTGTATTAACATAATTGTAAGACCCGCTAAACAATAATCTTTCGTTACGAAGAATTATTATTCAGTGGGTCTACACCATTCTTCCTAAGAATAAATCAAATAATATTTTGAGATAATCAAAAAAATTTTGCCCTCGTCTTACGGCAACCGGAAAATATTTTAAAGTGACGGGGACTTCCGCGTAACTTAATTTATTTTTTCCTATTTTATCCAAAATCTCGGAAGCATGAGCCATACGGTTATGCTCGATTATTATTTTTTGAGCGGCAGATGAAGAAAGCGCGCGAAAGCCGTTATGGGTGTCTCCAAGTTTCAGCCCGCTTGTAAGGCGAGTCAACAATATCCCTCCCCCAAGAAGAAATTTCTTAAACGGAGGAATCGCTGATTTTAAAAAACGATTCCCTAAAACGACTTCGGTTCTGCCGGCGACAATCGGCTCAATCATTAACTTTATTTCTTCCGGTAAAAATTGTCCGTCGGCGTCATAATGAACAATTATGTCCGCGTTTCTTAAAAGAGCTATTTGCTTCCCCGTCTCCAGTGCCGCCCCTTGTCCTCTATTTATAAAATGGGAGCATACCACAGCCCCCCCCTTTTCCGCGCGCGTCAAAGTATTGTCGCTTGATCCGTCGTCAACAACAATAACTTCATCAACATATTTTTTTACATCCGAAACGACATCAAAAATTGTTTTTTCTTCATTAAAAGCCGGTATAACAACTGTGATTTTCATATTTTATCTTAATCCGGATTGCAAAAGAGATTTATACGCTTGCATATAATCAATAGTTTTTCGCAAACCGTCTTCAAGGCGGACTAAGGGCACCCATCCGAGCAAATCCTTTGCTTTGCTGATATCAGGCAGACAAAGCGGTGTCATAAAAATTAAAGGATTATCAAAAACAATTTGTGAAGAAGATTCCGTCATCTCAATAATTCTTTTAGCAACCTCAACAATTTTTAAATCCTCGCTACTGCCAAGATTAATCGGACCGATATTGGAAAAAGCGGACATTAATTTGATCAAACCGGAAACAACATCGTCAACATAACAAAGAGAGGTTGTGAAATGCTCGTCCCCATAAACAACCAAATCTTTATTATCCAAGGCATTGATAATAAAATCCGGGATCATTTCTCCGTCAAATAATTTTTCACGCGGACCGTAGGTTCTAAAAATTCTGGCAATCTTGACATCCAAACCATAAACTTCTTGGTAAGTATTCACCATTGTTTCGGCAAATCTTTTTCCTTCGTCATAACATCCTCTTGGCGTCATGTGATTCACGACTCCGTAATCTTCTTCCCCAAAAACTTGTTTATCCCGTAGACGCGGTCCATAGACAACCGAGCTTGAAGCATAAACTAATTTTGCTTTATATTTTGCCGCTAAATCCAAAATATTTTTCATGCCGGTGGAGTTGACATCCAATGTTCTCATTTTAAATTCCTCAAATCTTTTCGGCGAAGTGGGACAAGCCAAATGATATATCTCCTGTATTCCTTGTATATTTATTTTAAAACTCTTCAACTCCGGCAATGATTCCAAATCAATCGGATCGCAAACGCTCTGTCGCACAAGTTCAAAGTCGGGATGCTTTAAAAGCAAATCAATATTCATCACTCCCCCGGTAGAAAAATCGTCCAGACAAATGATGCGACTGTCTTTTATTAATTTCTCGCAAAGATGAGAGCCGATAAATCCGGCCCCTCCGGTCACTAAAATATTTTTTTTATCAAAAGAAGACATAAAATTAAATTTAAAATATTTAATTATCTTAAAACTCCCACTCTAATTCCACCCTTAAAATCTTCCCCAAATGCAAAAAATTGGTTTCTCGAAATTCCTTTATAATTATAAATTTTGACTTTCGGTCCGACGCCTTTTCCCGCGCCGACAATAATCTCGGAAACTTTGTCTCCGTCAAGGTCGCCCAGTGAAAAATTGATTTCCACCGTAGTATCGTCAAAAGGAAAAAATTTTAATTTTAAATCAAGATATTGCCCATAGACCAGTATTTCTCCTCCTGTTGTTTTGCTAAAAGCCATCTCCGCAAATTTATCCCCGTCTAGATTTCCTACCGCAACATTAATTCCTCCGACATATCCGGTCTCAAATGGAACAAATTTATTTTTTAAATTTCCCTTTTGATCAAAAATCTTTGCTATCGATTCTTTGTCGGAAGAATTGGCAGACATTGGGACCACAATAATTTCGCTCTTTCCATCTCCATCAACATCGCCGGCGGCCACATTAACCCCGCCTTTAAAAGTTGCTGGGTAAGCCATAAATCCGCCAATCGGCGTGCCGTCTTGGCGAAAAACTCTGACATGAGGCCCTCCGCCCGGTCCGGCGCCGGTAATGATTTCTCCGTCTCCGTTGCCATTTGTATCAGCCGAGGCAATACTCACCCCGCCTAAAAATTTTTCGTTATAAGCAAAAAAGCTTTTTACAAAATTGGAATCTTCTTTAAATGTCTTTATTTCAGGCTTAAAAGAAGACATCGGGCTTACTAAAATATTTCCTTTTTGAAGGGGGAACGGAGAATTTTCAACCGTCAAATAGGCTGCCTCCATTGTCCTTCCTATATTTAGCCTGCCCTTGCCAAGTTTACCCCTATACTCGGAATTTAGATTATCAATATTGTCGGAATTTACCGCTATTAAATTTCTGATTTCCTGCACACCTAAACTGGGGTTTATCGCTTTTATTAAAGCTGCTGTGCCTGCGACTAATGGCGCAGCCACAGAAGAGCCTGACCAACCCCCGCTATAATACTCTTCAAAACCGACTTCCCCGGGATTATAAGCTACCGTACTCCAAAAATCGGTTCCCGGAGCAGAAACATCAACACACTTTGTTCCATAATTGGAAAATGACGCCTTTTGATCATTTTTGTCAACCGCGGCCACACCCATAACGATATTTTCTCCGGCTGCGCCATAATAACAAACCGGATAAAGTGGCTCTTCATCCAAATTTTTACCGGAAATTCCCAGGTTGCCAATGGCCGCTACAACAACCACCCCTGCTTTATACGCTCTTTCCAAAGATAAGAATAGACTCTTGCTGAAACCGGAACCGATAAAACTTAAATTAATGATATCAGCCCCTTTTTCTACGGCATAATCAATACCTTCAATAACGGTCAAAACATCGCCAGATCCGGCTGAATCCAAAACTCTTACCGGCATAATTTTACTTTCAAAGGCAACGCCGACAATCCCTCTTGCATTATTTCCAACAGCCGAAATTACTCCGGCAATAATTGTCCCGTGGTCAATCCCTTCTTTAGTGAAATACCATTCTTTAAAATCCGGGCGAGGATTATTATCTCCGGCTACAAAATCCCAACCGTTAATATCATCAACATAAATATTTCTGTCATTATCAATTCCATCATCGGGAATCTCTCCCATATTTACCCAGATATTATCAGCTAAGTCGGGGTGATCAACATCCACTCCCGTATCTAAAACCGCAATCACTACTTCTTTTGAGCCGGAGCTTCTTTCCCAACCGCCCTTTACATTGACTTTATCCATATACCATTGTTTGGAAAAATACGGATCCTCTGCCGGAATTATCTGGCTTTCTAAAATATAATTCGGTTCGGCAAATTCAACATCCGAGCGGTTACTATATTTTTTTATTGCCGTTTGAATATTATCCCCGCTTCTCAAAAATATCTTTTCAACTTTATTATTATTTTTAAATTTAACTAAAATTTCGTTGTCTTTAAAATTTTCTCCTCTTTTATCTATTGAGGCATAAACATTTTTATCGGAAAAAACAATAATTCCCGAATTCAAAAAAAACAAACTAAAAAGCATTAATAAACAAATCTTTTTAAACATATTTATTTTGTTATTCTAATTTTAAACTAACAATAAGCCGAAAAAATTCTTTTCCGCTCTTTTGTCTTCTTTATAATAACATTTTCCCTTTAAAAAAACAAATCTAAAACCCCTCCTCTTAATGGGCGGGGTTTTAGCTTTGTCATTGCGAGCGGAGCGAAGTAATCCCCTTCTTGTTTGCGCTTATTGGGGGATTGCTTTGTCCCCCGCAAAAGACGGGGTCCTCGCGAAAACAGTATTCTAGTAAATATTCACTAATCCTGTTTCCACACCAGTAATATCCATTCCATTGGTGTAAGAGATTATCTCCGGGATGGTTTCCACATATTTGCTCTGGTAACGATTGGCTTCAAAGGCTGCTCCGGTGAAGTGTCTCTTCTCTGAT
>Ga0208373_1001240_pt1 | contig 35471 bp, 39 predicted proteins | sample RifOxyC2_FD_184036 | JGI IMG/M metagenome (GOLD analysis project Ga0208373, IMG submission 184036) | Soil microbial communities from Rifle, Colorado - Rifle Oxygen_injection C2 (SPAdes) | ecosystem: Environmental > Terrestrial > Deep subsurface > Rock core/Sediment | place: Rifle, Colorado... | reverse complement strand
ATCAGAATGAGATTACCGACATGAAAACTTGTGTTATTTCTCATTTAGGGATTTGACCTCCTTTCAACTAATTGAGGCAACAAATCCCTCTAATATTTAGAATTAACTGGCGAAGTCAAGATATTATTGCAATTCATTTTCATAACCCTTAAATACTCAAAAGCCCAAGAAGAAATATGAAACATTCTTTTAAAATAACTGCTTTGCTTTTAGCAATGTTCTTATTTACTCAACTCCTTGGACTTTTTGTTATTCATGCCTATGCCCCCGTTACAACTCAGCAGATTATTGGAAACCAAACCCTAAATATAACAACTCACAATCTTCCTTATGGAACTGAACCTCCTCAAGACATAGACCCTAGGTCAAATCTCATTTCCATAATTGTTTCCATAGCTATTGCAGTTATTCTTATTTTGATTCTCATGAAAATAAAAGCAGAGATATTCCTTAGAATATGGTTCTTCATTGTAATTACGATAGCTCTTGGAATTTCAATAAATTCTTTTCTCTTCCAAGCAAGTATAAGTTATTCTTCTCTCATCGCCCTAGTAATTGCTCTTCCTCTTTCAATAGTTAAAGTATTCAAGAGAAATATAATTGTTCACAATATCACCGAACTTCTTATATATCCGGGAATTGCAGCCATATTCATCCCTCTCCTTACAGTTTGGACAGTTGTTCTTCTTCTACTAGTCATCTCCATCTATGATATCTATGCAGTTTGGCACTCAGGTTTCATGCAAAAAATGGCAAAATATCAAATACAAAAAGTAGGAGTCTTCGGCGGTTTCTTTGTGCCCTATGTAGATTCAAAGACAAGAGAATTAATCCAAAAATTCAAAGCCATGAATAAAAAGTCAAAAGAAAAATCAAAAAAGAAGATAAAATTCCATGTGGCAATACTCGGAGGAGGAGATGTAGTCTTCCCACTTATCCTCGCAGGAGTCGTTCTATTCAAATTTGGCCTTCTTCCTGCCATAATTATCGCTCTAGGTGCAACTCTCGCTCTAGGTTTCTTGTTCTGGATTTCTCAAAAAGGCAGATTCTATCCCGCCATGCCCTTTATCTCAGCAGGATGCCTTTTGGCTCTGGGTTTAGTCTATATCTTCTTTTAACGTCGATAAATACTGTTTTTCCAAATCTCACTAGTACCTTAATATTAAGGTGCTCTTATGTTGTCCCTCCGAAATAAGAACAGCAGAAACATTTAAATACCCTTTATTTGTTGTCCCTGCATGATAATTAAACAAGAACTAGTAAAAAGAATCAAAGAATACTTTGATTTGAACATCTACGAGACAAAGATCTGGCTCGCATTACTTTCAAAGGGTATTGCATCTGCTGGAGAAGTAGCTGAGCTTTCTGGAGTACCAAGAAGCAGAGCCTATGACGTCCTAGAGAGTTTAGAGAAAAGAGGATTCGCCATAATCAAGATAGGAAAGCCTGTCAAATACATTGCAGTCAAGCCAACCGAAGTAATTGAAAAGATGAAATCTAAGACAATGCTTGAAGCACAGGAAAAAGTCAAATCATTATCCACATTAAAAGAAACAAGTGAGTACAATGAATTGGAACAACTTCATACAACTGGAATTGCACCAATAAAATCACATGACATAACAGGCTCATTGAAGGGAAGATCAAATGTTCTTTCAAGAATAAGAGAAATGCTTGAGAATGCTCAATCTGAAGTCCTTATATGCACTTCCGTTGTTGATTTCGAAGACAAGAGCAGAGTTCTTATTCCTTCATTGGAAAGAATAAACAAAGCAAACATAAAGCTTAAGGTTGCTCTTTCTGGAGATGCAGACAAGATAAAGAAAGTTGCTGCAAAATTCAACATAAAAGTCAAGCCAACTGATTCAGTAGCAAGATTCTATATCTCAGACAAGAAAGAAATGATATTCATGACAACTCCAGAGAATGCAGATGAGGAAATGGGTGTCTGGCTTAACTCGCAATTCTTCACAGAATCACTTGTGTCTATAATCGACAATGCTCTTAAGAGCGGTATTTCTAAGTAAGGGAGTTCAAAAGATGAACCAAACACTTAAAAAATAATCGAAATCTCTTCCGTTGGTTTTTCTGATGGGGTTTACACTTTATTTACAGCACCCGATCACTCTAATGAAGCAGAACTGGAAAAATCCGTTGCTAGAAGATGTACCAATCGTCTTGAAAATTTTGTCTATGGCACTTCTAATATGGTGGGAATATTTACTGGAGTAGCCCCTCTTCCTTTAATCATGTATTCATTAATTTCAGGAGATTATGCCGCCAAGGCAACATCTAGTGTTCTTATTTCATTATATTCAACTATTTTAGGTGTATTATTCTACAAGAATTTTACAAGTCCAACTCCACAACCACCAGTTCAAGGAGCACAATAAAATGTCAAATCTTTTTCAAAAGTTAAGAAATCATATTACTTCTTCATCTTTAGGAGCTTCAAGAGGAATAGCTTGCCCATTCCTTAACATTAGAGATTCTCTAAGTATTCCATCTGAAGATAAAACTGAAAGCTACCTCGTGGGCACAAGTTCTAAGGCAGACCTGGATTCATACCAAAAAACTTACGAAAGAGCAAGAACATTCGGAAGAGCAGTAGGAATTATTCCCCTCGCATTGTCGGTAGTTCCTCTTTTTGATAGGGGCAATAATCCTCTTGACCTTTTTATTCCAATTTCTCTTATATTAACATACGTTGTTACCACCTCAGCCTATAAAGACCGAGACGCTTTGTCTTCTCAATCTTTAAAATCACAAAATTTGGGAGGAACACAATAAAATGTCAAACGGCGGAGCATCAATGGGCAATACAGAAAATAAAGAAGTTGTTCTTTCTTCGGAATCTTATGCAGATCATCTAGTCTCCCAGTCATTGGTTGCCGTTTCAAATCCCACTTTCCCAAAATCAATTCCAGATAATCTTGTTTTCAAGAAAAGAATAACTTCAAGTTCATCAAATTATCCTTTTACACTCGAAATAGCAATAGAACAAGTTGAGGTAGCAATGGCAACTGAAGCAAAAAAATTAGGAGCTTCCCATGTCTTTCAGGTTTCATGTGAGATAAACCCTCCTAGTTCAAATTATCCTCGAGTAATTTATTCCGGAAACGCATATAGCCGTCCAGAACTTCAATAGGAGAAAAATAAAGTGACATACAATCTTCCAAAAAAACTAAGAAATTCTCTCGCAATCGCCACAGCGGCTCTATCTCTCTATGCTTCTCCATGTTCAGCACAGGAAGATTATAATTTAGACGAAGAATCTCGCCCAATTGCCACAGAATTAATGAGTTTGGCAGGTTTAGCCGCAATTACCTTCGCTTCATTCGAATTAATGAATAGAAACAAAAATACCATCAATTAATTTACCGTATCTAGATATAAAAGACATTTAAATAATATTAAAGAAAAAAAGTTATCTATTGTAGGATAATTAATCAGATTATGATATCTAATTATTTGTATATAAAGTATAAACGGGTTTAAGTGTCAGAACAGAAATACTTCAGAATTAATAAAATAAATAGATATCTTGTGTCCAATGATTAATCCTTGTTGTAAGAGATAACAATTTTTTAAGAGTTATTTGCTGAGTTGCCCGAAGGGCATTAACTTGTTTCCCATCTGCCATAATATTTATTAATTATCAAAATAAAACATTTTTATGGATTTAACTTCAATAGTAAACAAATCAAAGAGTTTTTTCATAAAAGCAAGTGAGGGTTCCTCTCATCTCCTATTAAATTATAGAGACACTCCAGTAAACAATAAAACTGCTCTTGAAAAGGCAGGACATCGATTTGGAATTGCTCTCGGAATCGCTCCGCTTATCATAGGTATTTATGCTGCAGATTTCAAGAGTGATTTATCTGCATATGGTATAGTCTTGCCAATATACTTTACAACAGCAAGCTGCGCATTTTATAGAGAGAAAATAGCCAAAAAGGCAGATATTAAATAATAATTTAAATCTCAACATCAGAAAGAGCTTATCTTTTCAAAGTAAAACAATATTTTGTTAGCCTAATGATATTAATTTTCATCGATGATGAAAATAAACTATTGATAAGATAATTATATCTCAATTATTACCTCTTGATTTTTTCTTCTCGGGACTTTACAATTCTAAGCTCATGTCAATAATAGAAATAATTAAAAACTCTACAATGTCTTAAACATCATAAGCTAAAAATGAGCCTTTCAGATAAACTAAAAACAATAATAGTCGCTTCCTCAGATGGAATGGCAGATGTTTTTCTTAATAATTCAAATGAAACTCTACCAGAGAGATTAAAAAGAGAAAATCTTCCAGAGGAAAATGCAATTTATTATCATATCTCACATGCGATTGGGGCAATTACAATGGGAGCCCCAGTTTCTATTGGGATAATTGCTTTAATAAGTAGAAGCTGTATAACTGCTTCAGCAGTTCTAGGAACCTACGCAGTCGCAGTAGTATCTGGACTTATGGGAAAAGACAAAACTCAGATGAGAAGCCAATATAGTGAAGATAAAAAATAAGGAAGTTATTATCTCATGTAATCTACGCTCATCGGCATAAGATATTTATTTTTGATATTCTCTTATTTTAACCAACTATCAATCCACTAACATCCATCTCTTTTATCTTATCTTTATATTTTTCCCTAAAATCCTCAATAAATGATTTGCAAGAGAAATTAATTTCTATCTTTGCATATAATCTTCCCTTGCTTTCATAAACCTTCTTATTCTGTGACTTGAAAGCAGAAACAGAGGATTTCATCTTGACCGGGGGACCCACTTTGACAAATTCTTTATTCGGTTTAACGATTAAGTATAACTTTGCCTCTTGAGCATCACCATATACAAATTCTTCCTTTTTTATCTGGAAATACTTGCCTATTTCAGATTCAAGATATAGAGAGAATTTCTTCATCTTTGTCCCAGCTATATCTCCTTCTTGCCTATCAGTATTAAGTATAATTTCGACAAATTCTTCTCCTTTTCCAGCTTTTGCTTTAAACTTATCAATATCCATTTCCTTTATCTCAAAGTAGCTCCTTGAAGGATTAGCTAAGAATTTATTTACTCTTTCCTTCAGCTTAAGAAATGTTTCCTGCCCTAAAGCAGCGAGTACATTTCTTCCCTTCCAGGTTGGATCCACTAGAATCATTGGTCCGTGTGATTTACTCTCATTTATATCAATAAGTAACTCTTGTTTATTTTTGTAATCCTTTTCAATATCAATTATAATTTTTTCTCCTTCTTTTGAATTCGCAATAGCCTTTATGAGATTTTCAAACTTTTTGTAATAAATCATAAGGCATTCTACACCATATCCCGAAATTCCCCTTATGTAACTCTCTGCCCCATACACTCCAGAGGCTTTAAGGAAAGCCTTTGCAATACCTATTTCTCTAGCAATTCCCGGATTTATCTTCTTTCTCACATAATTTACATGGAAATAGCTCAAATCAGTAACATTTCTTGCTTCTTTAGGTTTTTTTATCTTCAAAACAGGTATTATTTCATATCTTGTTTCCTTATTTTTTATTATTCTGAAATAATCTCTGCTTCCATGAACTCTTTCATACCTGAGTTTTATTTTTCCAGAGACTTTTTTTATTATCTTTTCAAGTTTGTCAGAAATTCCTTCATCCTTGTCGAATCTTACAAATATATCTACATCATATTCATTTTCTTTTATGAGTGTTCCTTTGGCAAAACTCCCCCCAACAAACACCTCTGCCTTCTGCCTCTGTTTCTTTATCTCATTTTTTATCTCTCCAACAAGATTTTTTGTTTCTATTTTCAATTCTTCCATTTTATCCTGAGAAATGGAAAAATCAATTTCCTTTAGAACTTCTCTAATCTTATTCATAACTATCACAAGAAAAACAACTTTTTAAATTATAGCAAAACAAAGATTGATATTTATTGCAAAATTTCTTTTATTCTTCTAACCTGTGCATCAATCTCGCTCTTCTTTTTAGCTGCTCCAGATGTGATTTTACCAGAGATTACATCATCATTGAAATCCTCAGCAAACTTACTCTCCTGGATTAAATACTCCTTAAGCCATGATTTAGCCCCATCATATTCTCCGCTATTAAGGTTTCCATATGCCTTATACATTGGACCAGTTTCTGGCTTACATTCTAGCTCTTCTTCAAGTGCTTTTTCTGCCTCACTCCAGTTTCCATTTTCCATAAGCTTGTAGATATTCATTGCAGTGTTGGTGTAATCTTTCCAGGAATCGATTGATGCCTCAACCGCTCTGTCTCTGGCATTTTCTCCCTGCCTTAATGTAGAACATCCTGTAAGTGCAACTGCTGATGCTAAAACAATAGATGTTAATGCGTTTCTTATTCCGTATTTCATAATTTTCCCACAATTAACTTGCTTTTTAAACCTTTCGTAATAAAATATCTAACAGAAATAGTTACTACAAAATTCAATTACCTTTACTTATCTTCCCGAGGTTTCATCTTCGTCAATGGCATCAAATCAACAATATACTTGCCATCTTCTATCTTGTAAACTCTAGGTTTATCCTTATCAAACAATTTTTGGAGGTCAATGAGATACTTTCCTGGGCGTATTATCTTCACACTCTCAAAATCAAGAAAAACAGGTATCTCCTCATTTTCAATTCCTACAATATCTCTCACATCTGCCTCCATCTGCTTCTTTTCAGGAGTAGAGAGTTCCATTTCAGGAGGTTGATTTGCCATTATTTCCTTAAACTTTTCATTTTTTATGTAGAAAAAGAATTTGCTTTGGCATCTTCCGCACCCTTCTAGTACTTCCTTAGCTCCGTCACTATATATTTGAGCACAATGAACACATTTATACATAAGAGCATTAATGTTTCTAGGCTTAATAAATATTTATATCTCTTTATGATAAGAGAAGAACAATAATCATCTCCACGTAAAATTCATCGGATTAAGATAACAAATGTTTTTACTTTAAGATATAGATAATTAAACACTCTAAGAGCTTATCTTCTCAACATCAAGTCAATTTTCTTAGGATCTTTCTTTATTTCTTTTACAATGGAAGCAGGACCAATTATTGTAAGAGCATTTGCATCCCCCACAAGTCTTTTCGCAATCTCATATTTTGCCTTTGTGAACATATCCTTATCGCTCAAGTCTGGTTCAATAACTGCAAGTTCAATTCCCTTGAAATTCTTTATATGGTCTACCATTGCCATTGTATCCTCAATCAATCTTGCCTCTTCTTCAGGTCTCAATCTTCCATGAAGAATCACAATCTTATTGCTTAAAATTAATCCAAGAATTTTCTTTACCCTTTCAGATATTCCCATGCTCTGAACTTCAGAATATGGAATTACATGCAGACTTAAGTCTTTGCTGTTTATCTTCCCTTTTTTTACATTCAAATGTTTATATAAATTACTCATGTTATACTTTTCTTGCAAGTCTAAATAGGGCTTCATAGAATTCTTCCATATTTAAGCCCTCCTTAGCTGAAATTCCCACCACCTCGTATTCAGGGAATGTTGATTCGAATTTCTTTATATCTGCTTTCTTCAAGTCTATTTTATTCGCAACAATTAATATTGGTATCTTTCTTGCAACAAGATTTCCAATAATAGTAATATTAACCTGCGAATATGGGTTCTCTGCTGCATCAAGAACAATAACTACTGCATCCATATCATCCAACCATTGAATGCTCTCTATAATGCCCTGTGTGGCTTCCTTTGCCCTCTTTTTTGCATCCTTCTTCTTCAATCCAAACTTCAAAAACTCTTCATAATCTATTTTAGTTGCAATTCCAGGAGTATCTACAATCTTAAACAATAATTCTTTTCCTTTATATTTTATTTCAACTTTTTCTTTGAATTGCACATGTCTTGTTTCATGAGGAACCTTACTTATTACACCCATATCTTCTCCAGTCCAGTCTTTGCATATTCTATTTGCAAGGGATGTTTTTCCAGCATTAGGAGGACCATAGAATCCTAGCCTTATATTATCTTTTCTTTTGAATATCGCCCTCAATATTCTCTTCGAAAAATCTCTTAATATTTTTATCATGTTAGATTAGAATTGTGGTCTTTTAATAAACTTTGCGTTTGGTGGATTTTTGGCTTCTGAAGGGGCATTTGTCTCATTCCTCTTCGATATCTCCTCTGCGATTTTCTTCTTTTCGAAGAATTTGAATATCGGAATCTCCCACATCCCTGTTCTTTTTCCATCCAATTTATTAAATGCATATTCGCTCTGCTCCCCAGTCCAACTATTTCCTCCAAGTTTTTTCTTTATGTCCGAATCCGTAAGTTTTATTGCTCTTGAATTGGAAATAAATGTGATTACATTGTACAAATCATTTGGATTTTTGAATAGGTACTCTTCATATCTCTTTTTATACCATTCCTGTAGTGCCACATATGCAATTAATATCACAACTAACAAAATTCCAAACCACATCCAGAACACATTCCAATTAAATGCCGGCTTTTCCGCCTCTCCCCCAACTTCCACACTTACTTTGAGGTTATCTCCGCTAACTGGAATTATATATGCTCCAAGTTTGGTAATTTCAATTCCTTCAGGCAATAAAAACTCAAATGTTTGCTCTTCCGAATTTGTTGGAATATAAGTTCCCTCTCCATCTGAAGTTGCCCTATCAGAATATGCTCCATTAAATCTTATCAAATTTTGAGGATAATCCATTATGAAATATGCAGATTCAACTCCCTGCACCTTTGGAATAAGTTTTACGGTGTACCAGCTCGCCAAAGCAGTTTGTCCAGAATCCCCATATCTTGTGATAATATCATAATCTGCCTTTGAATCATAATTATCATACATCCAAATTGTTATCGCATCTTTCAATCCCCCCTCAGAAGTTCTATCTAATAATGCTAAAGCATACCTTGTATTAAGGCTATCAAAACCTATTGAAAGAGGTATTCCACTTCCAGTTTTACTTGTTGAAACAGAGTATGGCACGTCAAGATTAGACAAATCATTAACAATACTAAGATAATCGCTATCATTTAATGCGCTCTTAAATTTAGTTTTTATCACAGTTAATGAATAATTCATATCAGTCAAATTTAACTTTGACTGCAAATAATCTCTTATCAAAGTGGGCTTAGAATTAATCTGTGCAGTTACATTTGCAATTCTTCCCTCATAGTCTTGCAGAGTCAAATTAGCAGAATCTTTCGCATTCCCAACGGCAACTTTAAAGTTTTTTATGGAAGTCGTTACATTTAATCCTCCCTTTGCGCTAACTTTAACTGTAAATTCTCCCTGAGTACTATATGCATGATATATTGATCCTCCACTAGATGTTCCGGTTGTTCCATCTCCGAAATCCCACTGTGCAGAACTTATGTTACTTCCAACAAGATTAAAATAGGTTTTTCTCTTTATTAGGGCAGATTTAGGAAGTAAATCATAGTCAAATCCCGTAGCTATAATAATATTTTCTCCAACAACATTTTGTCCATCAAATGTGATATACAAAGGCCTTGTTCCAGTAACATTTGGAACAACAAATCCAAGTTTCTCAAGGCTTAAATCTAGTGTTCCATTTGAAGTTATTGTAAAGTTTGACGCAACAAGACTATATAATTGATTTTGACTTGCTCCTCCGGACTGTATTATTCCTCCGGCACGATATATGAAAGTAACATTATCTATCAGAACATTTTGAGAAGATGCAGCGCTACTCATTGAGAAAGGTATTGCACATCCTCCGGCACAAATTCCTCCATAATTCAAATCTATATAATTTTGTATAATCGCAATCAAATCATCAGGTTGATTTAATTGGTAAAACATATTTCTATTAATGCTTTTATTCAGAGAAGCATATTTTAATTCTTGAGCATAAATTTCATAGTCCATAATTGCTGAGCTTCCCCCTTTTCCACAAACATTTGTATCGCTTTCTGACCTAATTCCATAATTAGCAGAACCGCTGTTTGACGATATGCAAACATAGGCATCAAATTGTTTTCTTGAAGAATAATTAATTATGCAATTTGCATCCTGCTCAGCTTCAGAGAGTGTAGGCAATGCACAAACACCTAGAGGATATGCAAGATTCGTATCTGTTGCTTCAAATAGAGACATTTTCAATGTGGCTGCCTGTCCTCCTCCAGTCATATTTCTTACATTTACTCCAACTTTATACGCAGGTGCAGTAATCAAATTTATTTTTTCGCATAACATATTGTCTCTTATTTCTGCATAACTTAATCCTGCTGAAGAACTAAAACATCCATATTTTTTATCATTACATACTTCATTTACATAAGCACTATTATAAAAATCAATTGTTCCATCATTTAATATATCCATGGATAATTGATTTACACAGGATGCAGGAAGATCACTGCTCACTCTAAAGCTCAAATCATCTATTGATATTGTATTTTGTCCAGTGTTTGTAATCCCAAATCCCAATGTCTTTGATTCACTTGAAGTCAATAATACTATTTTAGAGCTATCTGCCTGAGAAAGAGCATATCCCGTTTTACATCCTGCAGGAGAGCATCTATAAGCTTTATCTTTTTGATATCCGCCTTTATTGAGAAAGTCCATAAGAGATATTGATCCTCCAAGACTACTTACAAAATCTTTATTTTCCTGCCCACTAATATTAATTTTATAACTTCCACTTATCAATTCTCCTCCAACATAATCCTTCTTCAAACTCCCATTAGTTATTCGAATATCTGCAGAACTAAAAGAAATAATGCTAATAATAACTAAAATTACTAAAGCAAAACTTAATATTCTCATTTTCTCCTTTTTCCCTTACCCTTTGCTTGTTTTTTCTCTTTAGAATAAGAGATTATAAGGTATATTAAAACAATAAGGATTATTGCAGCAATTAAATTACCTAAAGAGAAGAAAGGCAATGCAATTACGGGTGTACCGCAAAGCACCGTTTGTGTACCTTCCTTATTACAAATATCTGCATCAGCAGGATTTATTGCAGTTGACTTCCAACTTACAACTTGATAATTATCTGAAGTACATTCACTTTGACTAATAATCTCTTCTCTACATCCAGAGAATTTTTCAACAGGAGGAATTGTTGTTCCAAAAGAGCTAACTGTTGTAAATTGTACTATGCACTTTGAGGCACTAACATTCCAAGCACATCTCGCATTATTAATTTGATAACCTGAACTAATTCCATATGTATTTCTAATGAAATTCAATTGCTGTGTGCTTCTTCCGGCTCCTACACAATCATTATTACATTGCACTTCTTTGTTAAGCCCTGCGCCTGCACTCTCACTTACATTATTATAATGGTCGCATAGAGTTATTGCCGCAACAGTTCCAGCATAATCAAAGAATGAATTACATGCTCCTGCCTGACAAGTCGCAGGGGTACCTAAACAAGCATAATCTCCCACTCTTGGGCAACAAATAGGATTACCCGTACCACCCATATTACAAATTCCCCCCGCAGGAGAAAGTGTGCTAAATCTTGTTCCTGAACTTAAAAAGTATAATCCATCTGCTGAACATCCCATCGGTTCATTTATGGTAAAATTATTCTGTATCTTTGAAGAAACTCCAGAGACGCTTACATTAAGTTCTATTGTTTTAGCCCCTATACTTCCATATGTTCTGACTCCTGTTACTGCGCCCAATGCAGATATACTATTTATCAAAAATGTGTCTCCTCCAAATGTCCAACTATATAATAGAGCAGAATAATCTCCTCTCTTTCCACCAGTATCAGTAACAATTAAAGGAGTTGTGGTTCCCTGAGGAGTTCCAACATCTGCAGGACAATTTCCTCCAAGACAATTGGCAGTATATGTCCCAGGTCCAATTACTTCAACTGCCCAGCTTCCACTTCCATTATATGCTATCGAATAATTAAATATATCTTCTCCATGATATGGTTTATTTATCTTTGTGTGAACATTTACTCCAGAGCCAACTACAGTTATTACAACTCTAACAGTTGAAACTGTCCCGTCGTTATCAGTTATTGTTAGAGTTATAATCTTATCACCAACACTAGTATAATTATGCTGGAAGAAAGTTGAGTTTTTCTCACTATTGGTTATCACATCTGCAATATTCCATTGAACATTTGCAACTCTTCCATCTCTATCAAATACTTTGGCGCTGAAATTAACCATCTGATTCAAGAAATAAACTGAGTCATCAGTAGGGGAAGTGATATTCACAACGGGAAATACATTAGGTCCATTTATATTTCTAACATAAACTTGATTGCTCAATTTATTGAATGCTCCAGAAGTTGCATTAAAATAGAATTCCCACATTCCATCACTCTCAGCTCCTCCCGCAGCAATGTTTGTATCCGTTATTGGCCATTCCACATATGCTCTGTTGCTCACAACACTCGCTCTTAATGTCTTTATCTGAGCTCTAGAACTGCTATCACTTTCATATACCTCAAAAACAACAACAGTTCCATTTGGTGTGCCCGAAGCCATATCTGCAACAAGATATACGCTATTATTTACATAACTACCATTCACTACTTCCAATATTCCTGCAGCAATACTTCCATTGCTCCAATAAACATTACTTATTCCATATCCCGAAGGAGCAACATAATTATAATTACAAAGGGCATTTGTAGAACCTACACAATCGCAGCAATTATCTGCGCTTTCACCGTCATCACAATAGTCATCATTATTACATTTTGGAGTATATCCTGCAGCAGAACAACATAAAGTATATACATAATCTCCTAGCTTAGCAGCATGGGCATTACTCAATGAAGATATGGAAAAGATATTTGCTTCACCAGATAAGCACGGAACATGCCCTCCAGTTCCAACTCTTAAATTACAGATAAGATTTCCATAGCAAACATCATTACTATTAGTATAATTAGAAAACACAACATCCTCAACGTGCGCATTATATAAAGCAGATAAGCCAATTACCCCATTTGTAATTCCACTAATACATTCATGAGGGCTAGTTCCAGAGAATGAACTTGTAAATCTTTCATTAAAACATATACCATATGGATAATTCACATTTTGATTATAAAAAGTGGCATGAGCATTGGAAGAACTTGAAAGATTTAATACTGCCTGTGAAGAATCACATGCAGCGCTTACAAAACTTGAGAAAACTAATGCAAACACAATGAGAAACAAGACACCTAATCTTTGCAACCTCTTCATCAATTCTACAAATAAAAGAACTTTATAAATCTTATTCACATCTTAAGTTTACACATTTCCCCAATATATTCTTACCTTTCTCTCGTTAAATTCAGAACTAGTTAAATTTGCAGCGATTATTCTTTCTGCAGAGTAAATCTCTCCTCCAATGTTCTTCTCCAAATCACAGTTACTAGAGGCACTGCATATACTCACACTATAATTAACTGCTCTATCCTGTAGTTCATTGGCAAAAAAGTTATCCAAATCCAAAATAATTTGGTAATTTCCCGCAGCATTCCAAGGATTAGAATAGTTATAACTTAAAACTTCTCCTCTTAGAGTGTTGTTTTCTGCCATTTTATCCAAAAGAGAATAAAAACTCTCATCAAGTACAACCTCCTGCCTTTTACCTATTCCGTTGTTAATAATCATCAAACTAGACAAAACCATCATAATTGCTATGCTTGCCTCTACTATCCTCAGCCATCCTCTACTATTCATCTTTTTTACCATACTTTCACCGCCAGATATCCATATTCAATTGTATTATTTCTTATAACTTTTATCTTTTGGTTTGCAGAATAGATTTCCAATCCAGAAGGGATATCTTTCTGGGCTTCTATTTTCTGCCCATTCGCAAAAACAAAACTAAATCCAAAATCATTGCTGCTTTTTATTCCAAAGTATTTTTTCAAACTCTCATAATCAATATTATAACTTTCATTAAGTTTTTTTATCCTTTTTTCGGAAGCTATTTTCTCAGAATCTCTTGAAGCGAGAGTGTAATATCCAGGATTATAACTTGCCAGACTACAATCCGGACTTGTAAAAACTGTAAAATCTTCACTTAGCTTCAAATATACAAAATCTCTAGTTGGCCAATTTGTCAATAGTCTCCTCAGACAAAATCCATCCGCAGTTTTTACAACATCAAAATTATTTATTCCTTGGACACTACTTGCAACCGGATTTAAATTGCCCGGTTCAGATATAACAACCCCCAAGAGGTTAGAACCAATAACCTCACTCCCGTTTACGTACATAGAATAGCTAATAACCTCCACGCTTATATTTTGAACAATTGACTCCATGACTTTATCTTCAGAAACATCACCATATCTTGTCCCTTCTGGAACAAAATAATAAACTGCAAATCCAACTGCGCCTATAAACAGAATGAAAGACAGTATTACTTCTATGTGCCCAATTCCTCTCTTTTCCATTTAATCCTATAATTTGATAGATTTATATAATTTGTTAAATCCATTTTATCATGGAAATAAGCAAAGAATCAATAATAATCAAAATAAAAGAAAAAAAAGAGCTCTCAGGTATCTCAGACATCCTTGTTCTTGAACTTCTAGAAAAAAAGCTCTCCCGCTATAGGGTAGACCTGTCACAAATAAAAAAGGCAGACCTCAAGATAATAGTCAAAGAAGTTAGGGCAGAGCTTAGAGAATACTCAGGAAGATTTAAACTTCCAGAAAAAAAGACAGACATTCTTATAGAATCCAACAACAAAGAAGGTTTACTAAATTCTCATTTATCGACGAGGGAAAGACTAGATTTTTATCCCAAATTAAAAGAATTTCTCTTTCCACTGCACATAACTTCAATTCTTGACTTAGGCTGTGCTCTAAATCCAATCGCCCTTTCCTCCAAAGACATTCACTATTACGCCTCAGACATAGACACAGACAATTTAGATATCGTAAAAAGATATTTCGAAAAAAATAATTTTCCAGGTGAAACCTTTGTTTTCGATTTAAGAAACATCGATTCTAGTGTTTTACCAAAGGCAGATCTATGCATTCTATTCAAGGTTCTAGATATAATTGAAAATAAAGGGCATAAACTTGCAGAAAAAGTTATAACCCAAGTTCCATGCAAATACTTCCTCGTAAGCTTCGCCACAAAAAAGATTTCAGGAAAGTCAATGAAATTCCCGGAAAGGCACTGGTTTGAACTTATGCTCTCCCGTCTCGGTTTGAAGTTCGAAACAATTCATTCAAGCAATGAAATTTTTTATTTCATTAAGAAGTTCTAAGATTTAAAAGTTTTTCAATAATCTTGCTTACGCATACTTCTGAAGTAAATAAATCTCTCAGTTAGCTTAACAATATTAATTTTCATCAATGATGAAAATAAACACATTAAACAATAATTAGATTTTAGTTATCGGGAATAGACTTTTTCTCTTCGGAACTTCATAATTCTAATCAATCACAAATAATCTCAGGCGACTTTCGCCGATAAAAAGTAATTCGCTCCGGTAGATATCAGAAACGCAGTTATAGTTAATATAAATGAGTGTTTTATTCCTGCCTTCAGACTTCCTTCCGCAACCTTCCCTATTGTTAATCCTGCAAATAACCCTTGCGCCAGAAGAAGGTAAAGGAACTGTCTTGCCAAATCTTCTGGGGTTAATCCTGTTGCGCCCGTTGCATTTACTCCTGCCGCGCCTTGAAGGGGGTTAAGTCCTGCTCCAATGGAAAGACTACTAGCTCCAGCGGCCAAAGGAAGAATCTTAAACTGCATTACCAGCATTATTCCTATAAATATAAAGAAAATAATATATCCCTGAACAACAAGACTATATATTGCTGCCTTTCTCTCTTTTTTCAACTTCTCAACTTCTGATATTGATTTAGCAACGGACTCAAGGATATAATCTATCTCTCCTCCAGCTCTCTCTGCTTCAGTTATAAGTGCAACTGCTCTACTTATAACTGGATTGTCCACATCTCTTGCGAAATTATGCAACGCTCTATTTACAGAAATTCCAAGTTCTATCTGATTAGCAAGTTTCTCAATGTAAGGACTAAGAAGCCCATAATTTTTCTTCTTCATATTTATAATGCTTTTACTTATTGGGGTTCCAGTTACTACGCTTTCAGCAAGGTTTCTTGAGAATTCTAAAAATCTTTCCCCTATCTCTTCATCTTTTTTGTTTTCTAATGCAAGTTGTATTATAAAAGGGACGGTTATTATTCCAACTGCAATTCCCAATACAAAAAGGAATAGATTCTTGTCTTCCATATTGAGGAAGAAAATTACATTTATTAGCAATATAATTACTCCAAACACAATTCCTATTATATTTAATTTTTTTAATCTCATTAGTATGTTGGCTGCTTTACTTGCAGCACTCCTATGAATATCATGTTTATTAAACCAATTATTAAAACTATTATTAAAGCCATCTGATTGGGAGGAAATGGAAGAGCAAAGCCCGATATGGAAATCATTATGAGCAAAAGCATCAATATCATCGGAGCAGCGATAACTATACTTATGTAAATATCCATGAACGTCTCTGCAACTTTTGTATATTTTTCCCTTTCCAATCTATAATCCATTAAAAGCCCTTCTGCTCTTTTTTGAAAGTATTCATTCAAACTTCCTCCTGAGCTTATTGTTGTGGACAAGCCTGCAAAAAGTTCCGCAAGCTTTGGGCTAGGCGTGCTTTTTATTACATTATTTAATGCAGTAACAAGATCATAACCGTACAAGTTTATCTGATTCAAAACTTTTCTCAGCTCCTTTCTCAGCACAGGGTATTCTTTACTAGTCGCAATTATTTTGAATATTTCCATTGGTTCTATTCCCGAACCGGATATTGCACTCATGTGAATAACTGCAAATGGCAATTCCTGGTCCACCTTTCTTGCAATAGTATTCTTCTCAGTTGAAGGATAATAATACATTATAGCCATGGTCAGTACAGGAACTAAAAATGGAATCCAAATTAATTTGAAAAATCTCATCAGATGACTTCCAGAATATAAACTTATGAACGGAATATTTATTCCAAGACTAAAATATGTAAAAAAGATTAATATTACTATCCCTGCAAAAACTGAAAGCACAGTAGTAAACAGAATTACGGCAACATATGCCTCAAAAAGGATATCCATGTTTGATTTATTTATTTCTCCTGAAAGATCTCTAAAATATCCTTTTTTTATCATATCTGTAGCAGTATTAAGGAAAAATTTATTGGACATCTTAACATATCCTCTTGCCGCTTTGAACTCTTCATTTACTACTTTTTCTTGCTCATAGAATGTCTTTCCTTTTATTTTCTTCATTAGACTTTCGCTTATGCTCAGCTCTTCAAAAAATCTATCTCTATCTTTTTTAACTAGAGTTACCTGAACCGCATTCTCAGGTCCAGTATATTTTATCTTTTCAAGATTAGTCCCATCGCCTCTTCCCGGAAGTCTTGGTGAAATGGAAATATTAACTAAAATTTGAGGTATGGAATTATTTATTATTTTCATTCTATTTTTAAGAGATTCTATCATTCCCTGTAAAATTTTAGCTTCGTTTGGATTTGCGCTTTCTACTCTTCTGCTGTAGGTAGATATCTCCCTTAGTATTTCTATCTGCATGTCCACATTTTTTCTCAGCTCCTCTATCATAGTTTCTTCTCCACTTCTTTCTGTAACGCAAGAATCTCTCTCTTTGCATTTGCCATCATTTCCAAGTCTTTGCTTTTCTTTGCTTTCTCCAATTTATCTACCGCATCTTTTATTCCAGTAAGAAGCTGCGCTATAGCTATAATCTCCTCTCTTTCCATGTTTATTTTAAAGAAAAGTTGTTTAAATATCTTTCATAACCTCTTCTTTTTTTCACCCTCTAAATGTTTATATATGAAAATAATTCGAAATAAACCATGAACAAATATGCAAAGAAAGCATTAAAATGGGGAGCGATAGCCTATGCTGTCGCCTTTCTAGGTTAACACCCACATTGCATATGACTATAACACTAACGGCCCAAAGAAACCAGAATTAACTTTGCAAGTCCACAAATACAATGTGGATGTTAAAGGCAAGCATAAAGAACTTACCCTTGTCGGAGAAGTTCATCGTTATAACTCCGAAGACAAAAAGGTCGCAGAAAATCTGGTTCTATCAAATCATTTCTTCGCCCATGAATGCAACCAGAATACTTCTGATGAAATGAACGGTATAGATAGATTATATGACGATGCATGCTCTACATTATCTGCCCTCTCATCATTCTATTCTCGTCTAGGCAGCGGAAGAGAACATCCCAATATCGCAAGAATGGCAATTAAAGGAAAAAATAATCTCATTGCTCTAGAGAATGGATGGGAGATATTTGAAGACCTTAGCCCTCTGCAAAGATTAGTAACTCTAGCAATGAATGCTCTCAAAATGCCCCTTGCTCCTTTATGCTATTATTCTGGAAAAGATGAACCCAAAATTACCCAAGAATATCTAAATGAAAAAAGAGGACTATTTTGGGAAGAAAATGTAACTAAGAGAGATGTTAAAATGGCTAAAAATCTTGCCCTCTGGCTTCAGCAACCCGAAATTGATTCCCTCCTCGCAACAACAGGATTAGCTCACACCCCTGGTATAATCAAACATCTAAAAGCAAATCCTAATATCAAATTGGAAGAAATAAAATAATTTATATCTCTTCAATAACATTAAATCTATTCAAAACTTCAACAGGATTCTTATAATACTCATTTATAATTATCTGTATCTCATTGAATCCAAATATTCCCCTTTTATATAATTCATAAAGAAGTTTTGCTCTAGTTATCATCTCTTTCTGCAGTTTCTCAACAGGGATTCCTGTCCTCGCAGAGATTTTTTCAAATACTTTGCTCTGTCTTTTATAAAAGAAAGAATCTTTTCCAGGATCCCATCTAAATGGGGTATTTATCAAAGCAGTCCCATCTCTATTTACATTTACTATCTCAACAATCTCCTTTACTCTTCTTGTTTCTCCCTTCCCCACAACAGCATGTGTAGCAATTGCAACGCAATCAAGAGAATTTACCAGAGTTGGGGAGAGTTCAATTGGAGGTGTTTGCAATCTTCTGATAAGTGTATCCACAGAGTCCGCGTGCATCGTGCTTATGCTCGAGTGTCCAGAAGCCATTCCCTGGAATAGTACGAATGCTTCCTTACCTCTGACTTCCCCCACAATTAAATAATCGGGATTTTGTCTGAAAGAACTTTTCAAAAGTGCAAATAAATCCACTTCTCCAACTTTTCCTATTCCTATGGATGTTCTGGAAACCGCAGGCAACCAGTTTTCTCTCGGGAGGTTGAGCTCGCGTGTGTTATGAACCACTACATTATTACAAATAAATTTTTCATATCCAGGAATAGTCAAGTCAAATACTTCCCTTTCTTTTAATGGAAGTTTTTTAATTTTTTTAACAATGTCTGAAAATATAATTGGATGTTCTGGTGCGCCTTTCACTACAACAATTGAGGACTTGCCTTCTCTAAGTTCAGTAGGTTTTACCTCTTCTAGTGAATTATCTTCTCCGAGTGTAAAAAGAGAATGGTCTTGGGTAACCTTTATTTTCCTTCCAGTGGAGGTAGTAACCTCATAGATATCCTTTTTTACATTATGCTTAATATAATCTGAAGGCTCAACCCATTGTATAATTCCCTTTTTATCAACAGTCATTACTTCCGCTTTTATTTTATTTTCAACAAATTCTTTTATCGTAATATTCCTAATTTTTTCATTTTCTCTTATAATTATTTTTGAATCTCCAGTTACACTATCTTCTATACTTACGACTCTAGCCTCCGGAGGAATGAAAAATGCAATTCCATTCAACAATGTAGTTTTACCCGCCGCAGTTCCTCCTGCAATAAGAATATTTGTCTTATATTGCACAAGCAGCCAGAAATATGCAAGCATTTCTGGAGAAAGAGTATTCATGGAAATCAATTGTGTAGGTGTCCAAGGCACTTTAGTAAATTTACGAATGGTATCAAACATATTCATTGGTCTATTTCCTGCCACAAAAAACTTGCACGGTTCCAATTCAATATCATAAACAGGTTCATTATTATTTATCACTTCAACGCTTTTTATCATAGTAAATTCCTGATTAGAACCCAAAACCCATTCCAAATAGTCAATTTCTTCTTTTACTTTAGATGCATTTTCATTGGCTTTTATTTCTTTTAACAAAGCTTTAGCAAAATTTTTTGAGAAGGTAGTTTGATATATTCTATTATAGCTTACTTTACAATCTTTTAATATCTGCTTCTTGTTTATCCCTATTTTTTTTATTATCGAAAGAATTGGTGCGCCGGGAATTCTATCATGTCTTATGAAAGTTTTATGTTCAACTTGTTTTTCAATTAATTCCTTTAATTTATTTGCTTTTTTTAACTCATCAAATCCTATAATTTCATTATATTTTAAATAATCCGGAGCAGGAATATTTACTCTAAATCCTTCTTTCTCTGCCACAAGATAAGACAAAATCCCCAGTCTGCCAAGAAGATAAGTCAAACCCTCTGCAAGTTCTTTTGAATATGTCTTATAGCTTAATCCTGCACTTACAGTTCCATCTCCATCAAACAATCCTCTAATAAAAGGGGCAATAACTTTATTATCTGATTTAAATATAATTTCTGGAATTTTGACTATCCTAGATTTTTTGCCTATTGGAAGACCAAAAATTTTATTGAAGAAATAAGGGATAAATGAATTACATACATACACTCTATTATCATTATAATATGACTCAAATCTTCCAAATTTATCGACTAGCTTGTGCTTTATAGAATTTCTGATTCCTTCTTCATAACAGCAGAAGTCTATAGAATTACTAGATAAATGCCCATCGCTAACTAATAATCCCGTAATATAAGCCAAATCTTCGTCCAACTCTTTAGGCACTTTTATAGTTTTCGACTTACCCTTTGTTCCCCCTCCATAAACATTAAGTGCAATTTCTTTCAAATTATTAAAATCAATGTTCTGGTTCTTACAGATATTATCAATAACCTGAAAAGAAACTGAATTTCCTCTGCTCACCACACCATAGAAATAACTACATTCCAACCCGTATTTTTCAGACAAAGACTGACCCAATCTTCCATATTTATTCTCTCCGATTTCATTAATTACAATATTTTTAATTTCAGGGGTAGTTATTATAGAAACCCTTTTTATATATGAAAAGTCTTTGATTAAAGAGCAGACATTTATCTTTTGTCTATATCCTTCAACATTTATCTTTCTAGGCATCGGCACTATCATTCCAGCTTTAAGTTCACTCGCCTTTACAAGACTTAAAGAGTTGCCAGCCACATGAAACAAGTGGTCCAACGTAACTTCAACATCTCCTCCATCTTCAAAAATAATTCTAACTAATTTTTCAGGGGATTTTATTTTTATTATAGATTTTATCCTTGAATCTTTTTGTTCTAATGTTTTTTCATCAACCCCACAACAATTTAAATTATTCGGTTCAACCACTTCATTTTCTTCTTCTATTTTAGATCCAAAATTTCTTTTTGATTCTTCAAACAATTCTTCAACTTGTTTTACTCTTCCATCATTCAACTGAACATATCCTTTTTTAAAGCAGAAAGTTGGCCCTCGAGAGGTAACATCTTTTGTGTATGTCGCATTGACTCTGCTTCCGTCAGGTAAAGTGCCATCCAGCAATGGCTGGGCATATGAAATATATCTTCCCGATCTCTGAGCAAGTTTTTCAACGAAACTCGCAAGTTTATCTATATCTTTAAAACTTAAATTTGTTCTAAGATTTCTATAAACTCTATGAATAATATAAATTGGAGTATCAACTCCATTGCATTCAATATCTTCAATGAAATAATCTCGAAGTAAAGGGTCTATTTCATTAAGCCCTATAAAGTCTCTAAATAAAAAGTAAAATATCTTTATGTATGTTTCAGGACTTATTTTAAGATTAAGCTCATCAATTAAAAGTCTTGCAGTTTTATCTATGTACAATGTTATTGACTCTATTGTTTTATCCAAGGCAACGTTCACATTAATCAATTCCATCATTGCATTCTCCAATTGATTCAACGCTTCCTTTTCATAATCTTGCAATATTGGCTCTTCCAATTCATACACTAATTCATTGACATTTTTATCCCAGAATATATGTGCAGAAGCATAGGGGGAAATAAGCATATATCTAATGTCTATATTTTTCTTATCCTCTATTCTAGGAAGTGCAGGAATAGCCGGATTAACGTTTATATTTATAGTGCTCACCATCTTATATTAGTAATTTAACCTCTTATTATTTAAAACTATCTGCCCGAAACATCCTCTATATCTATTTGTTTTCTCCCACCAATTATCCCTTTATTTGTTATTGCTAGTTTATAGGAAGTCGCCGCCGCAGTTAGTTTCTTTGTTTCGCTGCCTCCTGCATAGGTGATATCATATTTTCCAGAATATCCCAAAGTAACATATACTCTGCTTTCCGCTTGATCTTTCAGAGTGATAATTTGAACCCTTCCCATGTCTATAGGCACTCCAACTTCTGAATACGGTTTTGTCAGTTTATCTATCTCAAAAGTTAAACTCTCTCCAGAAGCATTGACATACATTGCGCCCCTTTTTATTGTGAAATCTACAATTCTCTTATTTCCCTGAGAGTTCGCCACTTCAGTTATCTTATCGTCCAAACTAGAAAGGGAATCAATTGTCTGCTCAACCAGTGCCTTATCTTTGCTCTCATTTATTTTTGGAGTTACAAAAGCAAGAACAATTCCTATTAAGGCCAAACCTATCAAAGTATACAAAACCGTTTCTATCCAAACCTGCCCCTTTCTCTCTCTCTTTTTATACATTTAATGATACCATGCATTTAGTTAAAGTAATTCTATCGCTCTTTTCACATACTTTTCCATTTTTCAAAACAGGATATACTTCAACAGTATCATATATCCTATCCGAGTTATAAACATATGTTTGCACCCCTCCATTTTCAGGAACTCTTAAAGTTGCAAATGAAGCATTCAACATCCTCAAACCTCCAACCGCTATTGAAGCTGCTTGTCCCTTTCTTATCTCAACCTTGGTGGATTCCCCATTTGCGCTCACAAAAACAAGATTTAAATCAATGGATGTTGCATTGGCATTTATATCTAATCCTGAAACCTCTCCAGTCTTTAGAGCCCCCACAGATGCTCCATGAAGCTTTGAGCTTTCATCATAGCAATTGAAATATGCCTTGCTTCCTTTATACTCCAAAACTTCTTGAAATTTAAAATAATCATTATATCCAAGGCATTCGCTTCCCTGGTTAAGGCTATTTGCGACAAAAGGAACTACAAATCCTGCCAAGATTCCAATTGAAACAACAGTCAACATAATTATCAAAACTGTAGCAATAACATCGGATAATCCTTTTTTTCCAAATCTCATTTTAAGATGACTGTGCTTCCTGCACTTTTACGTCGACAGAATAGTCTGTACAGGTGTATGTTTTCTTTGTTTCTCCTGCAGTCCCAACAATTATAGGTATAATTTGTAATTCATCATTCACAGAAAATGAACTTGAGGAAACATCAACATTCTTTGTTTGCCCATTTCCTATAGTGCTATCAAATTTCTTTACACTTTCAATTGTTCCCACATCCTTTCTTCTTATGTCTACTCCATATATTGGAACATTTCCGTCATTTACAATATCAATTGTCTGTGCATAGCCAGGAGATGTTGCAAAAGCCTCTGCTCTAAATATAATATCTGCACAAGCAAGTTCTATTCTTCCATATTTCTCTTTGCTTACCGCTTCCCCTACAAAAGATTTAGCCCATAGAAATATTATAACTGCGAGAACTAGAGCAATCGATATCAAAAGAACAGTAGCAATTACTGGAGACAACCCTCTTTTATTCACCTTTCTCATTCTATCCATAGTAAATTGATGTTTAAAAATCTTCTCTTGAAGATTTTTAATAAGCCATAAATAAACCACAAATAACTTTTAATAAAGATAAAAACAACAGAAGATTATTCAATAAAATAGTTATCTCATGTCCGATAAAGTTAAGTTATTACAAGAGATAATTAATTATTTGAGTTTAATATATCTACCGAGTTATCGACAAAGAATTGACTTTTTAATTAACAAAGTTTTCCTTAATATACTCAAACGCAGAGTAAGCTGCAGTACATCCTTCCGCAACCCCTGTAATTGCCTGCTTAAACGGCTTATCTGCCACATCTCCTGCAGCATATATTCCATTCATGTTAGTCTCAGAGGTTTTATGGTCTATTATTATCTCCTTCTTTTCATTCAATTCTACTCCAATATTCTCCGCAATTTCGCTTATTGCCAAATGTCCTATCGCAATAAACAATCCATCCAATTCAAGTTCTTTCTTTCCATTATGCTCTTTATCAAGAACAACTTTCCTAATCTTACTATCTCCCTTTATCTCAACAACATTTGTATTATTTATTATCTCAATATTTCCTTTTTCCTTTACTCTTCTAAGGTTAATTGGTTCCGCCCTCAGTTGTTCTTTCCTATATATTATGTAAACTTTCTTTGCATGTTCCGCAAGCACAAGTGCATCCTTAACTGAAGCATCACTTCCCCCAACAACACCTGCAACTTTCCCCTTGAAGAAAGGTGCATCACAAAGAGCACAATATGCAATTCCCTTTCCCTCAAATTCTCTGCTTCCCGGAACATCCAGTTTTCTCCATCTAGTCCCCGTGGCGAAAAGCACTGCCTTCCCAACATACTCTCCCGATTCTGTTTTAACAACAAAAAGATTATCTTTCTTCCTAACTTCAATAACTTTCTCTTCTTTAATTGAAACTTTATCATATGCCAGTGCATGCTCCTTTATTTTTCCCGCAAGTTCCTCTCCAGTCAATCTAATAAATCCAGGATAATTTTCAACAATGTTTGTAGTGGTTATAACTCCTCCTACAGGCAGTTCACTTCCGGAATTAGTCCCCAAACATAAAGTTCTAAGCTCAAGTCTCGCAGCATACATTGCTGCAGCAAGCCCAGTTACTCCTGCCCCAATTACAATGAAATCATATTCATTATCTTCTACATTTTTCTTTTGCTTACTTATCTCTTTTTTTACCATTTAAACTAATAATAATAAGATTTTATAAATTGTTTGTTTTACCTAATTGCTTGAATTAGTCTGATTTCCAACTACTTTAAAATTACCCAACCCCAAAACTCTGCAGAAACCATTGCTTCTATTTACATTTTCACAATAGTAAAGACATTCTCGTCCATTTTTACCACAAAAGTCAATTATCTCTGCCCTTGTAGTATTCTTCTGAGCAAAAAATGAATTTGCAGTATTCATATTTAGTGAAGGTTCAGTTGGAGAAGAACTGAAATAATAATATCCAATTCCAGCTATCAAAAGCACAACCACAATTCCAATGACAATCGCCAATTTCTTTTCCATTTTATAAATTATCAATTAGGACTTTTAATCCTTTCCTCCCTTTGTAAATTTAACATATTTGATTTCCATTTTCATCATATTGTGGAGTTGAGCAAATTACTTCGTCTCCAGAACCCGATGGGCAATCCCCACAACTGGCACATCCATTATAAGTGCCACAAGTATAACATGCACTATCGCATCCTCCCCCTCCACATACAGGCTCGGTCGAGTGACCACATAGAGGGTCACAATAATCTAACCCTCCGTTCTCGCAACTAGGAGCACACTCAAATTGAGTCGTATCTGCCACACAGTTATTATATTCATCAAGTCTCTGGCATGTTCCACAAGTTGGTGTTGTAGAACAAGCAGCACATGAACCTCCACAATCTACCCCTGTCTCATCTCCATTCATGATGCCATCATTACATGTTGGGCACGTCTGACTCAATACAGGACTTCCCCCAGTACATCCAGAAGGAGAAGAGCTCATAAAAGTTCTTGTCTGTAAATTACTGGTACAAGCACTCCATTCAGAGTATTCAAATAATGTACACGTAACTGGATTTTGAATAACTATATTTGAAGAACCATAAAGTGTTTGAATCTCGCTTGCAGACAAAGTCCTATTAAATATCATTACCTCATCTAAAAGAACATTAGATTTCTCATCTTCATATCCTCCAAGATAAATACCCCCATTTGAAGCCAAGGTCCTAATAGGAATATTATCTGTCTCAATAGTATCAATAAGAACACCATTAGAATAATGTCTAATCTTATCAGAATCATATGTTACAACTAAATGATACCATTGATTATTAGTTATTGCATACTTAGATGCAGAACAATAATCTGCCCAGAAAGGATTAGAAAGACTGAAAAGAACAGCATGTCCCCCGCAATGAAACCTGCTCATTCCTCTGCCGAGAGCATAAGTAAATCCTGAAGAATCTTTCGCAGCAACAACTATATTATTAGATTTCCCTTCTCCGAGATAATAAACCCACGCAGAAATAGTCAAAGAATCTCTTATGTTTACAGCATTATTAAATGAAGTCTTAATATAATTGGTACTTCCATCAAACTTAAACGCTTGCCCAAACTTTCCAGTATTATAACTCTCAGTCCCCGTCCAAACTCCATTTATCCCATTTCCACTACTATCCAAGGCATTTCCATCTCCAGTCCAATGTCCAACTAATCCCGATGGAATCGCTGAATTATCTATCACCTTCCCAGTTATCTTCCCATAAAATTCCTTAAAAAAGTCAGAAAATGAAAAAGCAGATGCAAAACTTAATGAAATAAAAAGAACGCCAAGAACTAAAGCAATAACTAAACCTCTTTTTTGCATTATTATCTATAGAATAGTTGTTTATAAATATTTTTGTTGTCAAATAATTAAAGAAAATTGTTTGTTTTGCCTACTTCAGTCTTTCCACTTCTTGCAAGAGAGCATAACTTCTTTCCCCATGAGGGTCTATTCTTCTTATAGTCTCAGGAAGATGCTCCCAATCAGCATTAGGATTTCTCCAATCACAACAAACTCTCTGTCCTCTTTTCAAAGCATGGGCATAATAATCATCAAAATCGCTTTTCCTATACAATGCCTCTTTTACCAATCTTCCCATGACACTCTCAAGTTCATAGATATAAAAACATTTTTATTCTCAACAATTATAATCATTTAATGGAAAAAGCACTTCAAGATTATCTAAAAACACATAAAATAGAATATAAAGAACACAAACACCCTGCAGTCTTCACGGTAGAACAATCAAAAGAAATAAAACTCCACATTCCAGGAATGCATACAAAGAATCTATTCCTCAAAGATGAAAAAGGAAATTTCTATCTTGTCTGCATGAATGCCCATAAAAGACTTGATATAAAATCTCTTAAAAAGAAACTCTCTTTAACAGGAAAACTCCACTTTGGCTCTGAAGAAGAACTAAAACAACAACTTAATCTAACCCCTGGGAGTGTTTCCATATTTGGGATGATTTACTCCAAAAATGTTCTGCTATTAATAGACAAAGAAGTCTGGGATGCTCCAATAATAGGCTCTCATCCAAACATCAATACCTCAACCCTAGAAATCCCTCACCAAGAATTAGAAAAATTCCTCAATTCTCTAAAATCAAAATATCAAATAATAAACCTAGATGAATAAAAAAATTTCCATTCTTTTAGCTCTAATTATAACTCTTCTAATTTATCTCTCCTATCTCCATCTAAACAACACTTCCCTTCCCAGAGAAAAAGCAATTGTAGGAAGAGTTATCGACGGAGATACCCTAGTTCTAAACGACGGAAGAACCATTCGTTTATTAAACATAAACTCTCCCGAAAAAAGCACTCCTCTTTCTCAGGAATCCACTTCATTAGTAAAACTTCTAGAAAACGAAACAATAGAAATGGAAATAACTGGAAAAGATATCTACAATAGATATCTCTCTCGCATTTATACCCCCGAATATCTTAATCTAAAGCTCGTCTCCCTTGGTCTAGCTTCAAAGTTTCTCGTCCAAGACAGCGAACTAAAACTATTTGCAAACGCAGAAAAAGAAGCAATAGAAAAATCCAGAGGAATTTGGAATAAATCCATTTATTTAAATTGTTTCTCATCAACAATAGACCAAAAGAAAGAAAAAGTAACAATAAAAAATCTCTGTCCTCCAATTAATATCTCCGGCTGGGTATTAAAGGATGAAAGCAGGAAGGAATATAAGTTTAATACAATTTTAAACAATCAAATTACTCTCTATTCTACAATTGGCACAGATAATAATAACATTCTCCATTGGAACAGCAAAACAAATGTCTGGAACGATGATAGAGACTCCCTGTATCTCTTTGACAGCAATAATAACCTCGCACACTATAATTTTTACGGATATTGATAAATAAAAGATAAACTCTCAATAATTATCTCCATCACCAACAACTTATTCATCGGACATCAGATATCTACTTGCTCTTCTTCTTAGGTTTAACTTTTTTCTTTGCTTTTTCTTTCTTCACAGGCTTTTGAACTTGTTGTGGTGTTTGTTCAGGCTCTCTGAACAAATGTGGCGCAACTTCCTGAAGCTTCTTGGCGAACATATCTCTTTCAAATACCACATTCTTTGTTAGGGCATCATAATTATGTAATCTTTGAAGAAGAGCATTTGAAAGTTCATTGAGTTCAAAATTATTAAATGAAATACTTTCTGGAGAAACAAGTTCTATGTTTGCAGGCATGTATGTAAATATTATCTTGAAATAATCTCCCATTGAATCTAATTCCAATGAAACTTCTGCGAATGCAGTGTATAAATCATGGGCTTTCGGGTCTTCTACTTTTTTAGGTTCATGGTATGTCTTAGAAAGAAGTTTAACTCCCTTTTCAGAACCCATTTTTATAACTAATGTATTCAATGCTTCTTTTATATGTTCTGGAGGTCTTCCAAGTATTTCGAATATTAAATTAACCTGTATTTTTTGCATAAGTCTAGATAGAAACTGGATTTTTAAATATTAGTATCTAATATTTAAACCGATCTAAGGCCCTGCTCTTCTCTGAACAGGCGGATGTCCCGTATGTGCCGTTGCTGCTGCAGCAACTGGATTTGTAACTCCCTTTGCCTTTCTGTAATTCATGTAAACATATCCCCCCAAAACAAGGACAATCACAACAACAAGATATCCTATCCACGAATATCCCGAACTTGCAGGTTCTGCAGCAGTGCATTCTCCGGTGCAGCATGGTCCATCAAGACTTGTCTCCAGTGCAGCAGAGCAAACCTCGCTTGCAGTACATATCTTTCCTCTAAGCTCAGAACATCTGTATAAATTACTTCCACCTGTTTGATTCTCACCGGTATTTCTCTTTTCAAACACAACCCCTATTGGAAAATCAAATGAGTAATTCCCAGCTCTTAAATATACATTCGTACTAAAGTCGACTCCTTTTATTATACTTAAATTGAATTCCAAAGTTTCATTCCCTCTAATGTTAAATTTACTTGAATTAATATAAATGGAAGAGTTGTCATATTCAAAATAAACATCCTTTAATTCATTCTTCCCCAAATTCTTAACCGAAATAATATTATAAACTGGCAATTTCTCACTAACTAATATTATTCTTGATACAGAGAGAGGAGAAAATGTAACTTCTGGGCTTTCAATACTTAAATTCTTTAAAATATAAATTGGAAGAGCATAAACTCCAAGATGCAGTGTAGAAAACTTGCTCCCATTTATACTTGAGACATCAAAATCAACCACATTATCTCCCGGTCTAAGTAAAACTTCTCTTTGATATGGAAAATCCACATCAATTGGCAAGTCATTATCTCCATATAGTTTAACATTCATCTGAAAATTACTTCCAGTCATTATGAATCCTGGAGATACAGAATAATCGATAAAACTTCCTGAAACTGTAAAGTTCTGTGAAAAGTCAATCACAGAAGGCATTCCATTAACAGTCGTCTTAAGGTTCTTCACCCAAAGAGTATAGTTCCCCGCATCCCTCGGAGCACTAAACCAAATATAATACTTTTCTCCCAACTTCTTAACATCATAATCCTGTGCCATAATTACATTATTTCTCTTTATCATTACATTCTCAAATGCAATTGGCTCAAGTATACTTCCAGACAACTCCACTATCGCCGTCTCCCCCGGTTGATAATTCGTCCCAAGAGTGGAAGTAATTGCACTAACATAACTAGAAACAAACAACAATGCTGCAATTGCGCACACAATAACAAAAACACTCTTTTTCATTCCCTCTCCAGGGAATTAACTTTTATAAATTGTTTGTTTTCTTCAGGCACTTATTCTTTTCATATAACTCTCTGCCAATGCAAGAATCTTATCATTACATTCCCTTACAACATTTAATCTTCCCTCTTCTGCCGCTTTCATTCTTCTTTGAACATATTCCTGTGCAAGTGCATAATCCTCTTGTCCTCTTATTTTCAATTCAGTCATAGCTCTCTCTGACTCTTCAATTCCATTCATCATCTTTCGATATTCTCTTACCATATAAACAATCTGCCATCCGGGAATAAATGCCTGTATGTCTCTGAGTTTCATTTTAATGCGCCAAATGAGTCATATTTAAACCTTTTCGTCAATAAAAAAAGATTTAAATACATAGTCTAATCGGAAAAATAATGGAATTTTTTGAACAAGAATATGGGAAGGCAGTCAAAAGCATTGACAAATATCTAGTTTATCTAGGTACACTCACACCTTCAAGCCTCAGTGTATTTAGAGTTTCAAAGGGAGGAGTAATCTATATACTCAAGGCTACAATCAGAGATTCAGAATGGTCTCTCAATCATCTAGACACCGAGGCAAATGTTCTTTCTTTAGCAAAAGGACTTCCAGCCATAACACATTTAGTTCATGATTACAAACAAATTTCTCAAGAGACAAGCAATTTTGAGCGTGCAATCCTCAAGGAATTTTTCGATGGGGAGATGGCTGAAGGCATATCAAATTCTCAAGTGCAAAAAGATTTGGAAGAAACCGTCAAAGGTATTCATTCTCTAGGTTTTGCTCGTTTAGAATTAAAGAGCAAAAATATCATTCTCTCTCAAGATAAAAGTTCTGCAAAAATAATTGATTTAGGATATTGTCTGAAACAATCTTATTTAACGCCTTCCGAGTTTGATAGACTCAAATACAGAGACCTAAAATACCTAAAAATATTATTTGTCTAGACAAACATTATTTACTCATATCTCTCAATTTCTTCAAAGTCTCATCCATGTCATTATCCTTGATTGGTTTTCCCATTGTTCTCTGTGGAGGCATTGGTCTTCCCATTGGTCTCATTCCTGGGAAAGGTCTTTGCTGCATAGGCATTGGTCTTCCCATTGGAGAAGGTGGCCCAGGAGGAGACACTTGTCTTTTCACAGGTGTACTCGAAGCATTGCTCTTATACTTATACCATACAACTCTTAACTTATCTCGATATATTATAGCTAAAACAACAAGAGCAATTAATATCAAAAGTATTATTATCCAGAACCAACTTATCCCCGATGAAGTTGTAGTAACTTTTACGCAGCATACTTTCTCACCATCAGAACAAACTCCTCCAGATTCTTCGCTTTCAGTGCTTGCAGTACACGTTGATTTACAAACTCCATCATAACTGCTTATGCAAGTTTCTTCAATTTGTCTTGCAGTACAAGCCCCATCCAAACAGCAACTTCCGTCTGATGAAGATACAACCCTTCCCCCACATTCCTGGTCAGATGAACATTCTATTCCTCCTTGTGCTTGGCAACTTTGCTGTTGAATTTTTACAGAGCAGCATACCTTAGCTCCCGAACATGCAAATCCTGGAATTTCATTTCCTCCAGCATTGCTACATGCAAATAATGATTCACATGATTTGCTAGGTTCACAGGGGAATGTTGTTGATGAACCTCCGCTTCCAGGAGCTCCTTGAACATCCTTTGGCCATCCAGCGTATAAAATGAATGCAGTATCTCTTATATTATTATTATTCCAGCAGCCCTTATCTGTTTGTGTACTTATCAAATAACTTTTCGCGCCTTCGAGCTCATTCGCCGAACTTCCATAAAGAGAGAGCATTGCTAAACTTGTATCATAATATCGGTTATATCTGCTTCCAGGAGCTTCCCAATATCTGCTTTGTTTCTGCGCCTGTACTATATTATTATACTGGTCCTCTCCTCCGGCAATTATGTATATAAATGCACTTGGGAAATACTGAGGATTATCTGAAGACAGAGCAACCAAATATGGAAGATAATAACTTATTTCATTTCCGGTTTTCTGTAAAAATAATGTAGACCATAATGTCCCTTCATAATCGCATCCACTTCCAGTCTTCAAGCATTTTGCGTTTATTTGCTCACTTGTAGTTCCAAGTGAAGCGGCAGAGTGAGTGGAAGAAGAAACATAAATTGTTTCTCCTATATTTTTACTATATAATAATGTAGAAATGAAATCTTCAGTGCATGAAACCTGAAAAATTTTATTATAACATGAAGGTCTTATGCTCATCCAATATCCTGAAGGGATAATATCCAAACATATTCCAGGGTCTCCGGATAATTTCATATCCTCTCCAATCGTAATCCTTCTTTCAGTTGAATCATACTTTATATTACATGAAGCGGGAATATGTTTTGTTATGTCCGTTTCAAGATACCAAGTTAAATCCGTAAGAGTAGCATTTCTTGCAATTATCCAATTCTCTATTTCTTGTGTGTCCTTTCCTAATCTATTATAAACCAATCCAACAAGTGCAGTATCTCTAAGAGTGCACCCTGCCTTAGGCCAGCATGCTGCACTTGAACTTCTCTCACTCTCTATTTTATCATCTGCATTCTGCTTGTATCCCAAAGCCAATTCAACAAATATTGCATCCTGTAATGATAAATCTGTTCTCGTTCCAACCTGATCTTCTAAACATTTGTATGCTCTGTCGGCAGAAGTTGTCGTATCAACTGCAGTAGTTGTCGTAGAAGAACTCTGATATGTAACATTTGTCGTTGTATTATCTGCTGCAATAACAAAACTCATTGCAAAAACTAAAATCAACAATACTCCAACTATCTCCTTTTTCATTAAAATTATAGGTTTATGTTATTTAAAAATGTTCTTAAGGATATTTTTAGCTCCATATCTCAACCCTCTTTAGTTCTAATATTAAATAGATATTCTTCATCTAATAATTAATAGAGGTTATAACAAATAATAATTTTTCAAGATTTATTGAGCGAGTTGTCCAAATGGCATAATCTATTTTTCAGATGCTTTATAGACTATATTCATAAAGCTTATAAATCCTGTTTACTCTCCTATATTAACAAAGATGGTAGATGAAATAACCAAAAGAGAGTTTATCAGAAGAGGATTACTTGGAGCAATGGCACTAGGAATTCCTGTTTCTGCACTGAAAGCATATGCCGCACCAACGTCGACAAAACCTGCATCCTATTCTCCTTCTTCAAAAGTAAAAGCAAAATCAATTATTCAAATATTTCTTTGGGGAGGAATGTCTCATAATGATACCTGGGACCCAAAGCCAGATTCGGGATATGATTACACTGGTGCACTAAAAACTGCAATTCCAACAAAAGTAGATGGGATACAGCTTGGAGAGTTATTCCCAGAATTAGCGAAACAGGCAGACAAATTCTCACTAATTAGAAGCATGACTCACAGAAACTTTGGACATGAGACTGCTGCATATTTAATGCAAACGGGACACACTCCCGGAGAGAGACTTGCATATCCTTCCGTTGGAGCAGTTTTTGCATTATCCAAAGATAAAACATACAAAGGACTTATTCCTCCATTTGTCGTCATGACACAGCCCGCAGGAAGATTCTCAGAAGCAGGATTCCTTCCAGGAAAATATAAACCATTTGCAACAGGAAGTGACCCTAATGCTGCAAGATTTGAAGTTGAAGGAGTAGTTGCAAGAGGGATTACGGATGAAAGACAAAAAGCAAGAAGAGAATTTTTGCAGAAAATGAATACTCTTGGAAATTCAATGGCAAGCAATCCACAAGTAGTTGCTTCTGCCGAGGCAGAGAAACAGGCGTACAATTTAATTCTTGGAGAAGGAAAAGATGTATTTGATTTGTCCAAAGAAAAGCAAGAATTAAGAGACAAATACGGAAAGAATACATTCGGGCAGGAATGTCTTGCTGCAAGAAGAATGGTTGAAGCCGGAGTTCCTTATATAGTAATTAACTATCCAGCAGGTTGGGATTCTCATAAAGACCACTTCCAAACAATGAGAAGACAATGCCCTCAGCTAGATCAAGGACTTGCAATGTTGTTCCAAGATTTACATGATCACGGATTATTGGAATCAACAATGGTTTGGTGCTCTGGAGAGTTCGGAAGAACTCCAAAAGTAGATTGGCAACCTCCATGGAATGGCGGGAGAGGGCACTATGGAAATGTCTTTACCGTTCTTGCAGGCGGGGGAGGATTCAAAGGCGGACAAATTGTAGGTTCATCAGATGCAACTGCTTCAGAGCCAAAAGACAGACCAGTTTATCCAGTTGACTTCCTTGGAAGCATTTACACTTTAGCAGGAATAGATTACAATGGTTTGCTTCCACATCCACTCGGGATAGAAGCAAAGATACTCCCAATGGGCGAAGAAGGCATAAAGTCCACAGGACTTCTTAAGGAAATAATGTAAATTTCATTTCACATTATTTCTTATTTTTATTAGCGTTCAAACCTTTTTTAATAAAATCCCAAATATCTTTTGTTCGATGATTAAATATTGGTGTAAGAGATAACTAAATTTCATTCTTTACTAAAAAAATAATTTATTTTTTTCTAAAATAAAAGAACGCACCTATAAGTGCAATAATTAAACAAGCCATTCCAATAATACTCGATGAACTTGCATTTAGAAGAGCAACGGCATTTCCAGTTACTCCAGAATTCATAAACAAAACAGCACCCATTAAACCAACCATCGCAACTACGGCAGCAGTTCTTTCTCCAGCAATTTCAACAAGATGACTTTCCCCATCTCTGTGTTCTTCATCTCTTTGTTTTCTCTTCAATCTTTTATCAAGATAAACATTTGTTTTAGCTTTCCTTCTGTCTTCAATTTCACTTATCCACTGATCATACACTCTCAATTCATCGCTTTTTTTGTCAATTCCAAAAGCAGCAATTAGTGCCTGCTTAGCCAATTTAACTGACTTCCTTGCCATGGCATAATTATTCTCATTCTCAAATTGTTTTCCAGCATATGCAGAATAATGATCTGCTCGCATAAGATAACTAGTTCTAACTGCAACATCTTTTGAGTGAACTGATTGTTCCATAAGTTGTTTTGCCTTTTCCAAATTTTCCATGGGGCTTTTATTCTTCGGGTCATAGGAATCCTCTCTTGTCATATCTTCTCTAGATTTCTTTTGTTTATAAATATTCTTGCAAAAACGGCTACATCCCAAATAAGATTTTTTAGAAAATAGACAGGTTTTTATAGGCTTTATATCTTATTTCTGTGTTCTCTCTTTTCTTTTCTCTCTTAGAGAATGAGTAGCCGACGGAAAAAAAGCTCATTC
>Ga0208373_1001238_pt1 | contig 35496 bp, 34 predicted proteins | sample RifOxyC2_FD_184036 | JGI IMG/M metagenome (GOLD analysis project Ga0208373, IMG submission 184036) | Soil microbial communities from Rifle, Colorado - Rifle Oxygen_injection C2 (SPAdes) | ecosystem: Environmental > Terrestrial > Deep subsurface > Rock core/Sediment | place: Rifle, Colorado... | reverse complement strand
AAAATACTCTCAGTTAAATTAAAAATAAAGTATTTTTAAAAAAACTTTTTCCTTTTTCCTTTTTCCTTTATCCTAAATTAAAACATATGCTATAATTCGCAAGGTAAATTTTATTTAACAATTTTTTTCTATCCTTTTTCCTTTTTCCTAAATTGTCCTCTCACGCTAAAAATTCCGACTCAATAAAACTAATGTTAATAAAGATCCCTCCCGAAGATAATACTGCACATAAATTTGAACAATTACTTGAAAATCTGCATGAAGGCGCGCATGGAGATAAAATTGGATTTGAAATAGTTTCATACAATCAGCATATTTATTTCTACGTCAGAGTTAAAGCGCATTTAAAAGAGCTCGTGGAAGGACAAATATATGCTTCTTATCCATATGCTGAAATAGAAGAAATGAAAGATTACGCTTATTTAAACAAAGACCGAATTCAAAGATTTAAATGTGCTGAACTCAAACTTACCAGAAGCGATATTTATCCGATTAAAACTTTTCATCATTTTGACGGCGATAGTTTGGCTGGATTAGGTGCGATTTTAACAAAACTAGAAGACGATGAAGAAGCTTGGATCCAAATAGCTTCCAAAGCCGAACCAGACGATTGGAAATTAAATTTTATTCGAAGACTTAAAATGCGTTTTATTGGTGTCCCAAATCTTTTTCGGATTAAAAATTATTTTAAATTAAAAGGCAGGGAAGGATTAAAAGCTGAAGATAAAGAACATTTTGTAAAAAAAGCTGATCAGCATTCTTATCGAGTTAAAGTAAGAATCGGATTTTTAGCAAAAACTGCTGAACAAGCTGAACACAAACTACATTCAGTCATTCAAGGGTTTCATCAATTTAATACAATTGATCAAAATGCTTTTACCCATACAAATAAAAATTCAACTAAATTTATCGAAGCCTATACGAATCTACAAATTCCAAGCGATGCTTATCTTTTATCCTGCGAAGAACTAACTACTATTTATCACATCCCTGATCCAGCTAAAATTCCAAATAGCGTTTATGTAACCTCACGAAAAGGAGAACCGCCAAGAGATCTGCCAAAAGAAGGTGGACCTGATGTAATCTCATTTTTTGGCGTTACTAACTTCCATAATCAAAGTACAAAATTTGGAATTTATAGAAAAGACAGGCGTCGGCATTTATATACAGTTGGGAAAAGTGGATCAGGAAAATCTAAATTATTAGAACTGCTAATGTTAGCTGATATCGCGGCTGGTAAGGGAATGGGGGTTTTGGATCCGCACGGCGATCTTGTGGATAATATTTTAAGATACATCCCTCCAGAAAGAAAAAATGATGTAATTATATTTGATCCAACTGACATTAATTATCCAATTTCGTTTAATCCACTAGAACAGGTACCACCTGAATATCGTGTTAGGGTAACGCTTGGCTTTATTGAAATTTTCAAAAAATTATTTGGTACAAATTGGTCACCTCGACTTGAGCATGTCCTTAGATACACAACTTTAGCTCTTCTTGATTCCGCAAACACCACCATTTTAAGTATTTTAAAAATGCTTACTGATAAAAATTATCGACAAAAAATTGTGGCTAGAATTGACGATTCAGTCGTAAAAAATTTCTGGGTCAATGAATTTGCCGGTTGGAGTGAGAAATTTGATAATGAAGCTATTACCCCTCTTCTTAATAAAGTTGGTCAATTTGTCTCAACTAAATTAATTAGAAATATAATTGGACAGCCAGAAAATAAAATAAATTTAAGAGATGTAATGGATAGTAGTAAAATTCTGCTGGTTAAATTTCCAAAAGGAATTCTTGGTGAAGAAAATGCGCAACTTCTTGGGTCATTATTTATTACAAAAATTTATCAAGCCGCAATGAGCCGTGCGGATACTTTAGAAGAAAATAGAAAAGATTGGTATTTTTATGTGGATGAGTTCCAAAATTTTGCCACTGATACTTTTGATGAAATTTTATCTGAAGCTAGAAAATATCGTTTAAATTTAACTTTAGCGCATCAATTTATGGGACAATTATCTGAAAAAATAAGAAAAACCATCTTTGGAAATGTTGGATCTATAGTTAGTTTTCGTGTTGGTGCTGAAGATGCCTCTGTCCTTGCTGGAGAATATAATCCGAGATTTTCCGAAAGAGATATTATCAATCTGGCCATCAGAGAAATGTACTTAAAAATTTCTGTAAAAGGCGAAATTAGAGATGCTTTTTCTGGAGTAACAATGAATGTACCACCACCAACAAATGATATTTCCAAAGAAATTAGAGATTTATCTAGGAAAAAATATTGTACGCACATAGACGAAGTAGAAAAAAAATTAAAAGCCTGGGACGAAGGCGCACTAGATAGCGATGAAGATATTAAACCAGAAGACTTTGGTGAACCAGAATTCGCGACACCGTTAATTTAATTGTAAATTTTAAATTTAAGATTAATGGATTTTATCCTCATTCTCAAAATCATTATTGCTATAATCCTAGCCATTACTCCTATAATTATTTGGGGATATCTTTTTTATATAAAAGATCCTGAACCAAGAAGACTTATTTTAATTACCTTCATAGGTGGGATGTTGTCTGTAATACCAATAATGTTTTATAAATGGACCTGGCAATATATACCTAAAATAAATATATTTTTTTATTTAAACAACTTTGATCATCATCTGATTCAAATCGGCGATTTATTAACCATTCCTATTAGTGTAATTTTTTCTTTTATGTTTGTCGGTGTCATCGAAGAATATATGAAACATGCGGTAGTTAAATATGGAGATAAAAAATATTTCAGAAATATAGATGATTCGATTGAGTTCAGCATTATCGCGGCTTTAGGTTTTGCATTTATAGAAAATATTCTTTATTTTTTAATGATATGGGAACATCAAGGCGTAGAAAATTTAGTCATCGCCTTTATCTTTAGATCAATATTTTCTACTTTTGCCCACATATTATTTTCTGGAATATTCGGCTATTATTACGGCATTGCTAATTTTGCAACACCAATTTATCAAGAAGAAATTTTGAAAAACAGACATAAAATTATAAATTTTTTGCATAAATGTATTCATTTAAAAGGAGAAACGATTTTTAAAGAAGAAAAAATAACAGAAGGCCTTATTATTTCAATGAGTCTACATGCGGTTTTTAATATTATTTTAGAATTAGATTTCACTATTTTAATTTTGCCATTCCTCATAATAGGATATCTCTTTTTATCATATTTGTTTGACAAAAAAGAGGATCATAAAGAATATGGCAGAATTAGTAGCTAAAGAAATTATATAGACGGAGCTGCGGCAAAGTTTTAAAATAAATCTACAATTTAATCTAAATTTTCTAAATCTTAATCGTCATGATTAAAAGGATAATTATTGGACTTCTTGTGAATATGGGCGCTCTTTATATTGTAATTGAAATTTTAAATGGAGTTGATTTTACAGGCGGAATTTATTTTTTTCTTCTGACAGGAGTGATTATTGGACTGCTAAATAATATTTTAAAACCAATTTTAAAACTTTTGTCACTGCCATTTATTTTAATAAGCATGGGACTTTTTTTAGTTATTATTAATTCTTTTATCCTTTATTTTGTAGATTACATGCTGGAAATTTTGGATTTTGCAAATATTGACTTGATTGTAACCGATAGATTAGATTATCTTTTAGCCGCAATTATTTTTGGAATTGCCAATTGGATAGAAAGATTTTTACTCAAATTTTAGATTCTAAATTTTTTCACCGTGGAAATAATCAAATTTATTCAAATCATTAGCGCTATTTTACTGACTATCTTTATAATAGCGCAACAAAGAGGATCCGGTCTTGGAAGTATTGCCGGCACTTCTTCAAATCAAGTGTTTACAAGTAGAAGAGGACCTGAAAAAATTATATTTAATGCGACCGTTGTTTTATTAGCCGTTTTCGTTTTGAGTTCTCTCATCATGTTTATATTTTAAAAAGTGATTCGTGATTTATGGATTTTAAAGAATTTTTCTATATCTCAAAACTTACCTGCAAAGCTTTTACTACAAAAGAGCGTTATGGGATTTTAGTTTTAACTTTATTTTTTGTATTTTCTTTATTTAATTTAATTTTTGCTGGAGGCGAAAAGGAAATTTTTAATATAGATGAAAATATTTATGTCGAAGGATTTATCGGCGAAATCGGCGTTTTAAATCCGTTATTCAGTGGACTAAATTCTGTTGATAATGATATTACGAAACTCATATTTCAAGGTTTAAGCAGATACGATTCATCTACTGCAGAGGTTATTGACAATGAGAAGATCGCTACTCACACTTTAAACGTCGATCAAAAAGAATATACTTTTTATATTAATCCCAACGCTAAATGGCATGATAATGAAGCCCTTACGGCTGATGATATTATTTTCACCTATCGCGATGTCATACAAAATCCACAATTTCCTAATATTGTCTTACAAGATTCCTTCAAAGAAGTAGAAATAACAAAAATTGATCAGTATACAGTTAAATTTACACTGCCAACAAAAAATTCTTTCTTCTTTACCAATACTTTAGTCGGTTTATTACCAAAACATATTTGGCAAGATGTTCCTATCGCTGAAATTCAAACAAGTTCGCTTAATCAATTCCCCATCGGCAACGGACCATATAAATTTGACTCCATGATAAGAAATAATGATTTAAGTCGAATTCAATTATCGCGCTACGAAGAATATTCTGATAAAAAATCAAATATTTCAAAAATAAGTTTTGTAATTTTTCCGAATTTTGAAGCTTTAAAGAAAAATATTTCCATGATTAATGGAGTGGCTGGGCTTTCAAAATCAGAAGTAGACGAAATTTATGACGAAAGATTTTCTTTTTATCAATATATTCTACCTAGATATACAGCGTTATTTATCAATACTGATCGACCGATTTTAAAAAATAAAAAAATGCGCCTTGCTCTGCAAAAAGCTTTAGATAAAAAACAAATTGTTAATGAAATGGGTTACGATTTTGTCGTTGATACTCCGCTTTTAGAATTACAAACTGAACAATGGTCATTTCAATCAAATATAGAAGAAGCTAAAGGCGCTCTTTTTGATGAAGGCTGGAAACTTAACGAAAAAACTAGCTTACGCGAAAACACTAATGGTGAAACTCTATCATTAAGATTGTTAACTAAACGATATGATGAAGGTTCTCAACAAGAAATTATGAATGAAAAACTTATTTCTTTAATCAAAGACCAATTAAAAGCAGTAGGCGTTGATTTACAGATCGAATCTTATCCATTTAATTTCTTGCAATATTTAATTCTTGACCGAGATTATGATTTACTGCTCTACGGCCAAAGTTTAGGCTATAACCTTGATCTTTATTCTTATTTGCATTCAGGTCAATCCAAAGGTAGAGGTCTTAATTTATCCAGTTACAGAAATGTAAGAGTAGATCAATTAATTGAAGATGTGAGAGGCACTTTTGACGAAGAAACTAAACAAGAAAAATTAAAACGAATTGGCGATATTTTGGCTAACGATATCCCAGCAATTTATTTATTTACGCCCACTTATTACTACATAGTAGATAAAAAAATAGACATAGGAGATCTAGGCAAACTCGCAACCCCAGCAGACAGATTTGAAGGGATTTGCGAATGGGAAAAGGAAAATTAATTCCTTAAAGTTTCCGTAATTTTTCAAAGTGATCGAGCTAGAATGTTGATGAATAATAAAATGCAAGAAAATGATTCAAAAAAATCTTAATGATGTTTTTGAATTGTCTGAATAAGTTGTTTCATTCCAGCTATCTGTTCATCTGATATAGCAAATTTTGAAAGCAAATCTTTTTCAGCAAATATTCCATTAAAAATTCTAATTGCAATATTACAAGTCTCTGACTGATTTAAATGCAGTTTTTCCGCAAGACTTCGTAAAAAATCATCAATCATTGCATATATATTTTCAGCATTCACTGAATAATTTGAAGGAACATCTTTCAAATATTTTATTAATTTATTATTTGACTGCTCAATTTCAACACCAGACCATAAAGTTACATTTATAAGACCATCAATAAGTTTTAAAACACTTTCATTTAACAACAATTCAGAATTTTCCATTGCTTCAATGTCTGATTTATCAATCAATGATTTTTGAGATTTTGTCCCAAAATCATCGGTTACTTCAGAAAATCTTTTTAAAGGAATTAATTTAAAATGATCTTTTTGATATAATAAATAAGAAACTACTAAAAACAACAGAAATAATTCTTTACTAAATATATGATCAATTAAATTTTGCAATTCTTCTTTAGATAAAATTTGGCTATCATCAGAAGGTTTTTCACCATAACTATCAATAGGTGTTGCATCAAGACTAACCGTCTTATATGAACCTTCATTTTCAACAGGCCAAATAACAGCTGTAACAGCATGAGAACGACTAGTTTTTACTTCTTCGTCATCAGGTAAATATCCCCTATGCACTTGAGCCAAAAATCCTGCTTCGCGTAACATTGCAGTAGATAAAGCCGAAAAATCCCAACAAATCCCTGCTAATTTTTTATCTTTCAAGGTTTTATCATTTGGATTCTCATTAGAAATTTTATTTGCTCTTGATTGCATCATATTAATTCTCCCACCTAAACCCAAAGTACGTTTCTGTTCTTCTATTTCAGCATTTTTATAATCATAAACAGATACTTGCCAAAGAAAATCTCTTATAGCTGTTAATTTCTCTACAGGCCTTAAATTTTCAATACTATCAAGAAATTTTTTAACAAAATCAGGCATTGGAAATAATCTTTGAGATTCTGCATCACCATGCTCTTGTTGAAATTTTGTTTTAAAATCATCATATTCAGTTTGAGAAATATCAGATAAATCATTATATGATGATGATCTTTCTTGAGTATATTTGATGCTTGTTATTTTTTCTCCATCAAGATCCGCAATAAACCCGCCAAATCTATTTTTTTCTACATCCAAAGGTAAAGTTTCACCTTGAGATGTAGTACCTTCAACCTCTACAATCTCTGCACCCAGTAAAAAAGGCAAGGCAACTAAATTTTGGCCTGAAATACCTTTTGTAAGCGTCCATGTATAAGTTTGAGTAAGATCATCTTCAGTTAAATCTTTTTGTGATCCAACATAATGAGGTTGATCAGCAATAACCCACGCATTATATCCAAGATATTCGTCATAAAGTTCAGTACTAATTATTTCTGGAACACGCAAACCTGTATTCATAAATAACACGCCATCTGTCACTCTTGGATCGCCTCCTCCCAATAAACTTATATTATTAGCTGTTACGCCAAAACCAACTTTATCTTTTTCATCTGTAAAAGAAGCAATTGATACTACTCCAATACAAGTAGCCAAAGCTGTTGCAATAAATAAATTTCTGTTTAAAACCAAAGCATGAGATTTTCTTCGCAAATTCGCAATTGTATTTTTTACAGATAACGGCAGTTCAGTTTTATATGGATTAAAAGATATTTTTTTGCAAGATTTTAATTCAGGAAAAAATTGCTCAATTATATTTCTTGCCCTTTCTTTGGTTTGAGAAGATGCTGTTCTTTGAACAGCCTTCCCATAAACATCAGCACCAGATTCTCTTAAATGCTGAAGATGTGCTTTTCTAAATAAAATTTGAGTTGCTTCAGCTCTCCTTTGATCTACATTTTTTTTAGAAGCATATTTAGCAAAATAAGCATCAATTTCTGCACATGATGGAGATGGTAATTTTAATAAAGCTAACATTTCTTTTTCTCTATCAGATAACTGAGAAGCCATATACAAAGTTAAAAAAGAAAATCCCCCTGGAAGATCATCAAAATATAAATCAGTATGACTTAATTTGTCATCTAAAATACAAATTTTAACCCTCCCATCAGGTTTAGTTATTTCAGATGGGAAAATAGCATTGCTATTGATATTACAATATAATGCAAGATGAAGATCATCTTCTAACTTATAAGACAGCCTTCTTAATTGAGCATCAAAAACATCATATGTGTATCTGTCTCCGGATTGTACCTCTAAAATACAACGAAATTTATTCTTTAATTGACAAAATGAAACTGTATTAAAATCAATATCTTTTCCATTATATCTGGCAAATAAACTATCTCCTGCTCTAACAGTTTTTATACCAAAACTACCAGCAACAGTTATAGAATCTTTATTTTTGGCCGCTAATATCGGTTGTCCATTATCAACAAATAAACCAACTCTACTGTATTCATTAAAATCATTTAATGCTACAGTTAAAACGACATTCCGTTCATGATTATATATAACATATTTCCCATCTTTCACACATAAAAAATAAGCACAATCAGATAATCTTAGATTCATTTCAATAACACTTTCTAAAGTAATACCATCTTGAAAAATTATAGACCTAGAGCTAAGCATATTTCCATTTCCAACTTGAAAATATCGAATATAAGTTCCTAATAATGGATTTAAAAACATATTTTCTGCTGTTGGAAAATGGTAATTTTTACCACCAGGAAAATGTTCAACAACTGTTGAACTTTCCGCAGTATCAAAAATAAAAACCAAACCCTTATCTGTTATAATAGGAGATCTAATCAACCCATCTTCAGGATTTGCCTCAATCAACTCTGGTTCACAATCAGGTTTAATAACATAATAAGCAGATCTCGTTTTAGCAATAAAAATAGATTGATCACACTTAATTCGGATACAATCAAGATATCTTTCGCTCTCTTTACCATCCCCCCAGACTACTTTTTCACCTCCATCAACTACTGGAACGACATAAGCACATCTCATCACTTTTTTAACATTTTCCAATCCATTTAATGCAAGTTGTCGTCTTGCATCTTTTAAATAATCAACTGGAGCTTTTGGAAAATCAGTTTCTCTATAAATGACTCCGATAGCCTGAAAGACCATTTTTGCTGTTTCTACAGGTATTTCTCCCTCATAAGAAAATTTTTCTTTATCTTCCCTAGAAAGGCCTTGAACTCTTTTCACTAAATCTCGTGCTGTATTATAAGCATAAGAATATACAACTTCATATTCAGCTATAAGACACTCAAATTCCTGATGTTTTGTTGGCTCTCTCTTCATGGCTTTTCCCAATTTATAAAGAAAATCATGTCTATTTTGTTTAGGATCATCAAATATTCTACAAAGCATATTCGCAATATCAGGATCACTAATAGATTTAATTTGAACTGAAATTCTATCTCGAAAAAGTTTTTCCTCAATTTTATCAAAAACAAAATGAGCACTAACATTCCCAGCATTTGCCATTTCCGCACGCAAAGATTTTAAATACATCTCACCCTGCTCAACTGCTGTATATTTAGTCCTTTCTATTTTACGAGTTGATTTTTGCTGTTCAGCTTTGCGCTCCTCTTCCTGTTTATAAAAATCAATTATACAAGCAAACTTTAAATTTTCAGGATCAGACGAATCAAATACTCCTTCAAAAACATTTCCTTTTCTAATATTTTTTAAAGTAGTAAAAAAATCAGAATAATAAGTTTCATCAACATCATATTCAGAACGCAAAATATCTCCAATACAAAACAATAAAGGATAATCTTCTTTTCGTAACCATCCATTTGTATAAGGATTAATTGTACTTACTTTACGTAAAACTCTGCCATGGTCTTTAACTTCTGCTAGCCATAATGCATCTTCAATAGAATATCTGGCTATAATTGTAAATGTTATAAATCTAAGTCCTTCAGACATCAGCTCTGGATGTGCTTCTAAAACATTTAATAATTCTAAACAATGTTTGTCTGTATCATTATTTTCAATATCCTTTTTCATTTCAACCATAAATAATTTATATATAATATCTTGATATTGTATCACAAAATAGACAAAAAAATTAGCTTTTTCTTATTATTTCTCACGTAAAATTCACTTGATTCGTTTTTATACTAATCATAATCAACCATGCTTATTTAATTTTCGTAAAAAATGATGAAACTCCAATAATTTCATCTTGCCGATTCTATATTCCTATGCTAATACTTACTAGCATTATATATTAAATAAAAACCATGTTAGAAGCTGTTCTTAAAAAAGATGTTAAAAAATTAGGTTTTAAAGGCGATATCGTTAAAATTCGTCCTGGATTTTTTCGTAACTACTTATTCCCTCAAGGATTTGCAACAATGGCTGACAAACACGAAAAAGAATTAGCAAAAATTAGAAAAGCAAAAGATGTAACGAAAAAAGAACAAATAGCGGTAAATGCAAAAGCAATTGCGCAGCAACTCAAGAATGCTAAACTTAAGTTCAAAGAAAAAACCACAGAAAAAGGAACGCTTTATGGATCTATTGATGAGAAAACAATCGTTGAAGCTTTAGCAAATCAATTAAAAATTGAAATTGATAAATCAAATATAAAACTCGAAAAACACATCAAAGAAATAGGCGAGCATGAAGTGAAGCTTGATTTAAATGAAGAAGTGTCAGTTATAATAAAAGTTGTTGTGGAGGCAGAATAATGCATAATCTATTCTCAATTCATAATTCTCAAAAAATCCTCGGTCTTGATTATGGCAAAAAAAGAATCGGCCTAGCGATTACTGATCCTGATCGAACTATGGTTTTTTTAAGAGATGCCTTACAAGTTAAATCTGAAAAGCAGGTTTTTGAATATTTGAAAAATTTTTGCCAAGCAGAACAAATTTCATTAATTATAATTGGGCTTCCCTATCTGCTTGATATGAGAGAAACGAATCAGACAAAAGAAATTAAAAATTTTGGGGAGAAATTAAGAAAAATTACTAATCTGCAAATTGAATATGTAGATGAAACTTTAAGCTCTTTTGAATCCGATGAAATTCTTGAGAACTTTCCAAAAGACAAAATCAAAAAATCATCAGGACTAAAAGATTCTTTAAGCGCAAAAATTATTTTGGAACGATGGATGGGAAAATTCTAAAATTTAGTTTCAATATATTTTTTCGTATTATCAACAACTTTTAAAAGTACTGGAATGTATTTAATAGTATTTTTAAAAATTTCATTCAATTCCGTAGTGGAATACTCATGGCTTATTTCATTTCGAAGCGCTCTAATTGTCAATAACTTATCAGCTTTATCAACAATTTCTATTTTTTCCAAAAAATTAATGCCATCAATAAAAGTTTTAATATCTTCTTGCAAAACAACAAATATGCTTTTAAAAACTTTTTGCGTAAGTATATCAGACGTTCTGGCAAACCTAGCCGTCAAAGCTTCCAACACCTCCATCTCTTCCAAAGATAACTTTTGAGTAACTTTAATTAATAGAGCTTTTTTATATGAATAATTCAATGTATGTAAAGACTGTTCAAGCAGTTTTAAATTTTCTTGAAGTTGCTTTGTTAATAATGTTTGTTTCGTACTTAAATTCATATTTTAATAGCAGATTGAAGAATTAAATTTTTAAACGTTGATTCTTGATTTCTAGTATAACTAACAATATCTATTTTTTGCTCGCCAAATTTTTTCCAAAATTTTATTTTTATTTGCATTTTTTTTATTAAAGAAATTTTTTTATCTGCCAGCACTAGCACATCAATATCTCCACCTTTCTTCTCACTTTCAACTCTTGAACCAAAAATATATATATCAACATTATCAATAGCGCTTTCAATTATTTTTTTCAGAAATTCTAATTTTTCCTTAGAAACACGCATAAATTTCAGCTAAAAACCTTTAAAACTATTTATAAGAGTAGCTAATTTCAGATTTCAAAGCAAATTATTTGTATAAAAAGATATTTTTATGTTATAATAATAAGATTTCTTAACTTTTCTACATGGATCAAGGACAAAAAACTGATTTTTCAATTCTCCCAATTTTACAAAAAATTCCTTTATTTGAAAAACTTAATGCCAGCGAACATGCTGATATTATCAGTAAAATTCAGCTCCAATATTATCCTGCAAATTACGAAATTTTTCATGAAGGCGATACCGCTGATGCTATTTATATAATAAAAAAAGGCTTAATTCAGGTCTCAAAAGGCGAAGGCACAGCCAAAGAAAATTTTGCCGCTTTAGGTGAAGGTGATTTTTTTGGTGAAATGGCCTTAATGTCTGATGTACCAAGAAGCGCCACTGTTGAAACAATTGAAGAATCAGAAATTTTTATTTTAAAAAGCCAAGATTTTTTTAATTTAGTACAAAAAAGCCCAGACATGGCTTACAAATTAAGCGATGAATGTTTGAGAAGAATAAAAGAAAATAAGAATAATGGAAGATAAAAAAAACTCGTTAGAAATTTGTTAAAAATTATGATATAATTAATGAATTTGTCTTTTTTATAAAATTTTACATGCTTTATTTATATTTAATTCTGGCTCATCTAATCGGCGATTTTGTTTTGCAACCAAATAAATTAATTGCTTGGAAAAATAAAAGTCCGCTTGGAACCCTAACTCATACTTTGATTTTATTTATCATAAATTTAATTCTTTTGACTCCTTATCTTGGATACAAAAGTTTTATAATAGGTTTAATCATTATTTATGCTATCCATTTTATTGAAGATCTAATAAAAATTGAATTTACCAAAAAATATCCTCAATATGAATTGCCTGCATTTATCTGGGATCAAGTAGTGCATTTTTCCGCTATTACTATTTTGTATTGGTATACAATCGATTTACAGCCAATTCTAAATTTTCAAATTCAAAACTTTTTGTATATCAGCATCTGGACAGTTATTTTTGCAATTATAGTTGTTTGCGCCTCATACGTATTTGATATCGTTGAATTTCAAATTCGATTTAATAAAAATCATAAACTTAAATATTCACGAAATTACCAAGGCATGTGGCAACGAACATTAATCTCATTAGTTCTAGCATTAGGCATATCTCTTGTTTTTTAACAAAAAAATTTCCCTTTTATCGAGTTCTTGTGGTATAATATTAAGATTTAAATTTATCATATGAACCAAATAGGACAAACCTTAAGCGAGGTCATCAATTTTATTGACGCAAAAGACAAACAGGATCTAAGCCTCAATAAATATCAAGAATTACGAAATATTTTGCTTGTTAAACTGCAAGAAATTAATGATAAAGAATATGAGGAAATCGCTAGTCTGCATTATTATCTTTTAATTTTAGGGCTTCAATTCAATCAAATCAAATTAGACGAAATTGACCGACTTTATATCATGCTACAAAATTATTTTGAAAAAGAAGAAGATAAAATTAAAGGTCAAATTAAAAAAACCAAAAAGAAACAGGTTAAACCCCTGCATTTTCAATTAGCATATTTTTATAAAACTTTTGAGTATTATTATAGTAATTTAGAAAATTTATTTCGCGAACGACTGTTTTTCGACCATGCCAAGAAAGCTTATGCTGATAAATTAAAAATTCTCGCTTCCCAGAGATTTTCCGAACATAAATTTATTGATTATTTTGAATATAAAAGAGCTGAACTTACAAACAGATTTCGAAGCCACTATCTCTTATATACTTTTATCGGTGGTATTGGCATGATTGTTTTTTGGAGAGGAATTTGGGACTTAACTTATATCATTCCCATAATTCAAAATCCCATCGGCTCAATTCTCCTAGGCTTAATTTTAATGGCTATTACTGGATTTATCGCTTCCATTGGGGATCGAAGTATTATTTCTACACAAGATAAATTTGAAGAATAAATTTTCGTAATTCGTGATTTTAAATAATAAGATTTTAAGTGTAATATCTATCTTAGAAAATCTAAAATTTCCAAAGAATTATAAATTATGATTTATTTTCTTGGCCTTGGAACAAATTTAGGAAATAAGGAAAAAAATTTAAAGCTAGCGATTAAAAAACTTTCAGCGATTTTAAAAATTTTGAAAAGATCGAACATTTATGAATCAAAGCCAATGGGACCACAAAATCAGCCTGATTTTTTAAATATGGTAATTAAAGTTGAAACAAATTTAGAACCTTTGAAGTTTTTAGCCATTATCAAAAATATTGAAAAAGAAATGGGCAGAAAAAAAACCGAAAAATGGGAAGCGCGAGTGATTGATGTAGATATCTTAATTTTTAAGGAAAAAGAAGAATATGTGGAAATTAATTTAGGACATAAATTAGAAATACCTCATCCGGGAATATTGGAACGAGAATTTGTTTTAAAACCATTAGAGGAAATTGCTCCAGGACTTTTGAAAAAAATGTATAAAAAAAGTTTTGATGAAATTTTAAAAAATGCTGTTTATACTGTAAAAAACCGTAAATATAAATTATGAAAGAAAAATTTTTTAAATATATAAATTCTGTTCCTTATGTTTTGATAAGCGGTTTTTTATTTCTTTCTCTCTTCTGGCCGACAGGTAATAAATTTGATGTAGGTAGAAGCATTTCCTTAACGCTTTTATTTGGAATAATAACTCTTAGCATTAGCGGATGGCAATTAATAAAGACACTTTACCATGTACCTGCACGACTAATTGATTTTTGGCAAAAACTGTTTCTTTTTGGATTTGTTTCTTTTTCGATTATTTCATTTTTTTTATCGCAAACAGCTAATTTTGGATTTACAGAAGTTTTGATGATGCTAGGAGGAGTTTTGATATTTTTGAGCGTGAATTTCAGTTTGCTGAACGAAGAATCGTTAGCAGTCAGCGCGAATCGGAATTCGCGCTTTCAAAATTGGAAGATACTTTATACATTTTCAGTATTTTTGGCGATATTTGTTTCGTTGTGGGGATATGTTTTGTATTTTGTTTCTCATCATAATCGCGCCTTTGGACTTTTTTATAATCCTGAATTGAAATCAGATGCTTGGCCAAATGCTTTTGCCCTGTTTATTTTGTTATTGTGGCCGATTGTATTTTATTGGTTCGTTAAAAAAAATAACAAAGAAAAAAGAAAAAAATGGATGGAAATTTGTTTTGTCATTACAAAATATTTAGGCTTTTCTTTGATTTTGGCAACCTTTGTTTTGACATTTTCAAGAGCAGGAATGATCGCTTTTGGAGGACAAATAATGCTATTTATCGGATATATAATTTGGACATTTTGTAGAGACGCATTGCAATGCGTCTTTACAAAATGCGTCTCTACAAAATGCGTTTTTATGAAAAAAATAATTCTCCTAATTATCATTACTTTTTTTCTGATTCAAATCGCCCAATTTGGCAGATCGTATTCCCAGAATTCTGTGCTTGAATTTAGCGATCGCGCCCAATTCCAAAATGGAGAGCAGATCACCTCAATTCAAGAAAGAATTGATTTTTGGAAAGGAGCGCTTGAATTAACAAAAAAAGAACCTTGGTTTGGATATGGACCAATGAGTTTTTCATTTGTATATAGAAGCATTCAAAAAGATTGGCTCTCTATTGCCGATCATCCCCATAATTGGTTTTTAAAAATCTCTTCAGAAAGCGGTATCCCAGCAACTATATTTTTTATCTTATTTTTAGCCTCAGTTTTTTTCAAAATTTTAAAAAATTTCCGCAATTTAGATGATGAAAAAAAATTTATCGTTGCCGTTTTATCAATCTCAATTCTAGGTGCAATAGCGCATAATTTAGTAGATTTTAATATGAATTTCGCAACCAATTTCGTGATTTTTTGGGTGATTTTGGCAATTTTAAATAATGATATTTTCGTAGAGACACATTTCGTAGAGACACATTGCAATGTGTCTCTACGAAAAATTATTTTTGTTTCGATTTTTATTGCTACCTTCTTTTTCACAATTTGTGGAGCTTATTATACCAATCAATCATTTATCGGCAGAAAAGCTTTTATTAACAAAAATTTTGCCAAAGCGGAAAAATATTTGAATATCTCTTATAAAACTCCTTTTCCAAGATATCTTTTTTGGGAAAAAGCGGCTGAAGCAATTAAAATTGGAGATTTTCAATCAGCAGAAATTTTTTATCAAAAACAAATTAAAATCAATCCTTGGGATGCGATGACTTATAATTTGCTTGGCGAACTTTATTTTTATCATTTTAATTATAAAGAAAAAGCTTTAGAGAATTTCACCAAAGCTTTGAGCCTGGATCCAAAAAATAATTGGATTTATTACTTAAATTACGCCAAAAATTTAGAATCTTTAGGTAAAATTTCTACTTTAAAAATTTTCAGCGAACAGGTCTTAAAAGAACTTAAACAATATTTACCAAAAGTCGAGCAAAATCTGCATTACACCGCTCAAACCGAAAATCCAAAAAAAGCAATTACGCTTTTAAACATTCTAATTAAATATGACGGAGAGAATAGAAATGAATACTTTAATTTGAGAAATAAAATCAAAACCGCGATAAAAAAATATCAACAATAAATGAAACTTTTTTATCTTGAAATAAGTGATTAATTTGAAAAAGTTTAAAAAAAATTGGAACTTTCTACTTGACAAAAATGAATTATATCTGAGATAATAAAAAACTTTTTATAAATTAATTTTAAAAATATGGGATTAAAAGAATATATAGGTCCTCCGGCAATTGGCTTCACAGCTTTAATAGGAGGAGCTTGTCCTGATACGTCGGTAGATGATGACGCTACATTTGAAGAAGGTACGACTGTGCCTGGAGATGATGACGCTACAGGAGAGCCTCCATATAGCTCTACACCTTTACCATCTTTTAATCAATTTGAATGTCCGGATGGGAATACTATTGAATTATCTTCTTCTGCGACTAACGGATTATATAAAGGTTTCGGACTCGATGCTTCATATCATGTTAAAGCAGTATGCGCGGTCGTTGATACTATTAGAGCAAAATCACAAGAATTAACTTCAGATCAAGGGATAGAATCAGGAGGAAGTGCGATTGAAGCAACTGGACAATTTTTAGATGATCAATATAAAGATCCTACTTATAATAGTGAAACGCCATGTGATAGATATAAAAATCCTTGTACTTATACTGATGCTAATGGTAAAGAAGCAATTATAGTACAATGTTTTCATCCTGGCGAAGAACCTGATGGATATATATCAAATAGTGGAGATGTATGTGTGTTCTCATATGTAGATGTAAATGGTTCAGTAGCATGGCAAATTGCTAGTCATGTAGGATGTTTGTTAGGAGATACTGAAACAACTGGACTTGGTATTGAAGCAACAGGAAGTTTAATTGGTACGGGTATTGATGGCACAGTTATGACTGGAGCTTGTGGAACTTATTCATTAAATTAAATTTTTTCCTCCCCTTCCAAAAATCAAAAAATCGTGCTACATTATTCATGCAACTAATAGTCAACATGGATAATCCGATTAAACTTTTTTCCGGCACATCTCATCCAGCTTTAGCGGCAGAAATCAGTGAACATTTAGGCGTCAAAGTTTCTGAAATGAAAATTTCCCGTTTTGCGTGTGGCGAAATTTATGCCAAATCTGTTAATTCTGTACGTGGCGCTGATGTCTATATAATCCAAACCGCGACTCAAAATGTAAATGAAGATTATATGGAGCTTTTTATTATGATTGATGCCTTAAAAAGATCATTCGCGAAATCCATCCATGTTGTTATCCCTCACTTCGGCTATGCTAGGCAAGATCGAGTCGCTAGTCCAAGAGAACCAATTACAGCTAAATTGATAGCTGACTTGATCCAAGCCTCTGGAGCTGATCATGTAATAGGCATGAAATTTCATTCTGAACAGATTCAGGGATTTTTTGATTTTCCAGTTGATAATTTAAATCCTGACAAAATTTTTTGTGATTATTTTAAAAAGAAAAATTTAAAAGATCTCGTAGTTGTTTCAGCTGATGCTGGCGGAGCAAAAGATGCCAAAAAATTTGCGGATAAACTTGGAGCTAATTTAGCCATTATTCATAAAAATCGACCTAATCATAATATTGCCGAAGTAATGCATGTTGTTGGCAATGTGAAAAATAAAACCTGTTTAATTTACGATGATATGATTGATACGGCCGGTTCTGTTTTTGGCGCTAAGCAAGCTTTGGAAAGAAATGAGGCTAATCCTGACATCTACTTAGCCGCTACTCATGCGATTTTTTCAGGTTCAGCCATACAAAGACTTAAAGAAGCGAATTTCAAAGAAGTAGTTATCACGAATACAATTCCAGTCGATAAAAATGCTTTTCCAGGATTGAAAATTCTTTCCGTTGCGCCTCTAATGGCTAATATTATTCGGAATGTGCATGAAGGGAAGTCAATTACCGGAGTAATTCAAGGTGAATTTTAAATTTTTAAATATGAAAATTTTTATTGGTTCTGATCACGGCGGTTTTGAACTCAAAGAAATTTTAAGAGAGTATTTAGCATCTCAAAATCATGAAGTTTCTGATGAAGGCTGTTTTTCAACTGACAGTGTTGATTACCCAGATATCGCCAAAAAAGTCAGTAAAAAAGTTTTGGAGAATAAAAATTCAAAAGGGATTTTAATGTGCGGAACAGGTATTGGCATCTCAATTTCAGCCAACAAAATCAAAGGAATTAGAGCGGCTCTTTGTGGAAACGAATACATGGCTAAAATGGCCAGAGAACATAATGACGCGAACATCCTCTGTCTTGGCGGACGAGTTATAGGTTCAGAACTAGGAAAAAGCATCATTGACACTTTTTTAAAAAATAAATTTAACGACGAAGAAAGGCATAAAAGAAGAGTTGAAAAGATGGAGGAGAAATGAAAGTTAAATTTGCTTTCCCCCTCAATTCATAATACAATTCAAGCCACATCAAATTTAAAAAATTAATATGTCTTTGCCTGTCAAATTGACTCCGATGCTGAAACAGTATTTTGATATGAAGGAGAAATATAAAGGGTCAGTGCTTTTTTTTCGTTTAGGAGATTTTTATGAAATGTTTGGAGATGATGCGATTGAAGTTTCAAAACTTTTGAGTTTAACTTTAACTGCCCGTGGCAAAGACGAATCAAAAATTCCCATGTGTGGCGTACCTTATCATGCTGGCCGAAGATATATTGCTAGATTGACTAAGCTTGGCAAGAGCGTAGCTATTTGTGAACAATTGACTGATCCAAATCTACCAGGGATTGTGGAACGGGATGTCGTTCGAATTATTACTCCAGGAACAACTTTTGATGAATATATTTTGGATAATAAAACCAATAATTTTATTGCTAGTTTGGATGTTAATAACGAGAATTTTGGATTTGCCTTTGCTGATATTACAACCGGCGAGTTTAACGTTACTGAAATAAAAGGTTTAGAGAATTTAAAATCAGAATTAACTAAGATTAAACCAGCCGAACTTTTGATAACAAATTATCTTTTATCAGATGAAAAATTAAAAATCTTTTTTGAAAAATTTGAAAGATTACATTTAACTTTAGTGGAAAAAACTAATAGCGCTGAAGAATTTTTAAAAAATCATTTTAAAATTAAAAATTTAGAAAGTTTTGGGATCGTTAATTTGAAAGAAGGATTAAATGCGGCATCAATGCTACTAACATATTTGAAAGAAACACAAAAAACAGCTATTGAGCATGTACGGGAAATAAAAAAATATACGGTTTCTGATTATATGATCTTAGATGAGTCAACAATTTTCAATCTCGAACTTTTATATACCATGCGGGAAGGGAAAAAAGAAGGATCTTTAATTCAAGTAATTGACGACACTTTAACTTCAATGGGGGGTCGAATGCTTAGATCGTGGATGCTCAAACCTTTAATAAATGCCGAAAAAATAAATTATCGGCTAGAAGGCGTTACTGAATTTTTTGAAAATCATAATTTAAGATCTGATTTGGAAATTTTACTCAAAGATATTTTGGATATTGAAAGAATTTTAGGAAAAATCGGTTGCGGAAGTGCTAATGCTCGAGATTTGGTAGGACTAAAAGAATCTTTAAAAAAAATCACACCAATTAAAAATTTGATCTCCAATCTCAAATCTCAAATCACCAAAGATATTTTGGAGAATTTAGGTAATTTTGATGAATTAGTACAACTTTTAGATTCGGCTTTGCTTGATGAGCCAGCGGCCATGATTAAAGAAGGTGGCATGATTAAATTTGGGTTTCATAAAGAACTTGACGAACTAAAGTCTATTACCAGCAACAGCAAAGAACTTTTACAAAAAATGCAAAAAGAGGAAATTGAAAAGACCAAAATTCCGTCACTTAAAGTCAGATTTAATAAAATTTTCGGCTACTACATTGAAATTAGCAAAGCGAATTTGAAAAAAGTACCGGATTATTATATTCGACGACAAACTTTGGTAAATGCTGAACGGTTTATTACGCCTGAATTAAAAGAATATGAAGAGAAAATTCTTGGCGCGGAAGAAAAAATGATGGAAATTGAATATCAATTATTTTTGGAATTAAGAGAAAAAATCATCACCCAAATTGCGGAAATTCAAAAAGCGGCAAAAATGATTGCTAAACTGGATGTAATTTTAAATTTTGCCAGAATCGCAGTTAAAAAAAATTATGTCAGACCGATTTTAAATAATGACAATTTTTTAGAAATCAAATCAGGCAGGCATCCGGTAATTGAAGAACAAAGTTTTTCAGATGATTTTATTCCAAACGATATTTTTTTGGACAACTCAAAAAATCAAATCGCTTTAATCACTGGTCCGAATATGTCAGGCAAGTCAACATATTTAAGACAAACCGCTTTAATTGTTTTGCTGGCTCAAATTGGCTCTTTTGTCCCAGCAGAAAAAGCTTTAATTTCAGTTGTGGATCGAATTTTTACCCGTGTTGGCGCTAGCGATAACTTATCAAAAGGACAATCGACTTTTATGGTGGAAATGCAGGAAGCCGCGAATATTTTACATAACGCTACCGATAAAAGTTTAATTATTTTAGATGAAATCGGACGTGGCACCTCAACTTATGACGGCGTTTCAATTGCTTGGGCGATTTTTGAACATATCCACGATTCTATCAATGCCAAAACCTTATTCGCGACTCATTACCACGAACTAATTTCCGTAGCAGAAAAACTTTCAAAAGCAAAAAACTTCAGCGTAGCGGTAAAAGAAAAAGAAGATGGAGTCGTATTCCTACATAAAGTGGTAGAGGGAGGAATTGATAGAAGTTATGGGATTGAAGTGGCGAAATTAGCTGGACTTCCAACCTCTGTAATTGCTCGAGCCAATGATATTTTGAATGATTTAGAAAAAGACACAGTAGAAGTCGGCATTCAAAAAACTTTACGAAAGATAAGACCAGTTGCTGATAATCAAGCTAGTCTTTTTACACATCAACCTGAAGAACATCAAGCAATTAAAGAATTGCGAAATTTAGATCCAAACCAAATGACACCTTTACAAGCCTTGCAAAAAATTGCTGAATTAAAGAAGATGTAGAGCCGCCTTTTCATACACTTTCATCGTCTCTTCCGCGCATTTCTGCCAACTAAATTTTTTAGATTGAAGGAGCGATTTTTCTTCTAATTTCTTTCGTAAATCTAAATCTTTAGTTAAAGTAAAAATTTTATCCGCGATATCATTAATAGAGAAAGGATCAAGATATAAAGCCGCGTCCCCAGCCACTTCCGGGAGAGATGAAACCTTTGAAGTTATCACGGATTTCCCACAAGACATCGCTTCCACAACCGGCAAACCGAACCCTTCATAAAACGACGGATAAACAATAAAATCAGAAGCGTTAATGAGCGCATTTTTATCATTTTCATCAACATAACCTAAAAAAATTATGTCTTGTTCTATTTTTTTTTCTTTAATAAATTTAAAAATTTCATCATAAAACCAGCCTTTTTTACCACAAATAACTAATTTTTGAACAATTTTTTCCTGTTTTTTAAGTTCATAAAAAGCTTTAACTAATTGAAAAACATTTTTTCTTGGCTCAATTGTTCCTAAAAATAAAATAAAAGGATGAAATAAATGATATTTTTCTTTAAACTTTTGAATTTTTTCAAAATCTTTAATCGGAAATAATTTTTCGTGATCAACTCCGTTATAAATAACATGAATACGGTCAGGATCAAATTTATATTTATTTAAAAAATCATTTTTTGTATTTTCAGAAACACAAATTATTTGATCCGCATATTTGCTGATTTGCTGAAAACGACATTTATCTACAAAAGCATTTTTTTTACTATGATACTGCGGAAACATCACCGCGCTTAAATCATGAATAGTAGCAACCGTTGGTTTTCGTGTCGGAGATTGCATGTTATCTGACACATGAAAAACATCAACATTCTTTACAAAAAAATCTAAACTTGGCCATCTCCATAAAATCCAAGACATAATTAAAGGCCGCCGTGGAATTTTATATAAAGAAAAATTTAAATTTTTAGTATTTTTAAAAAGTTTTTCTACAGCTTTTAAATTTTTATAACTGCGAAAATTAAAACCATAAGCAGTGAACTCGTGGTTCACGATTCGTAATTTGCCTGTCCGCCTCCGATGAAACGAAGGCGGATGATTTATAAATTCCTTTAATAAATTAAATCTATATTGACCGATACCAGTTTTTGGTTCAGCTAAAGCGGTAATATCAAAAGCAATATGCATATTAAGTTAAAACACTAAAAATTTCGGCAGATTTTCAAACTTCCCGATTTTTCCAATTATTCCCAAAATTCCAGTAGAAATTTTCTGATCATAAATATCTTTAAAATGCGTATATTCTTCAGATTTTTGTTCAATTTCTTTATCAAGCCTTTTAAATTCAGTATAAGCCTCAATAAATCTCAAGTCATGAGCCGCTTTTTGATCTTGATGCCTTAATTCAAAAATTTTATTTAAAAATGTTCTTAAATCAATAAAGCAATCTTCCAAATTTTCACTGCTTATTTTGGCTGACAAACATTTCACTTTCAAATCAATTAAATTATCTGCAGTGTCTTTATCTTCCTTTTTAAGCAAACGATAAGCTTCAATCGTATACGGCACATTATCACAATAATATTGGATCGCAATCAGCAAATCAGACCAAAGTCTTTCTAAATGTTTTTTTTGCGAAAAAAGATAATTATAAAAACCAGCAAAAAGAAGTCCGAAAATAATTATTAAAGCTGATAAAATTAATAAAATAATCTGAAAAATTGTCATAAATTTAAATTAGAATGCTAAAAACATAATACTAAGAAATTAAACTTTTTAAAATCTCTTTTACAGCTTTCAAATGAATAATTTCCTCATCCCCTCTTGAACGCGCGAATTCATATTCGCGCTCCTCGAATTCATATTCGCGCTCCTCGAATTCATATTCGCGCTCCCCAAATTCATATTCGCGCCTTCCAAATTCTCTCCCCCCATTTTTCTTTTTTAAATCATCTATTTTTGAAAGCAAATTTTTTCCATTCAAATTTTCCTGATACAAGATTTGTCCACCATATTTTTTAATAAAATCTTCAGCATTCTCAATTTGATCACCTCTGCTTGCAAATTTAGACAAGGGGATTAATAAAACTTTTTTCTGCAAACAGGCAAATTCCGCCAAAGCATTAGCTCCAGCCCGAGAAATAATTAAATCAGTCAAAGCATAAAAATCAGCCAAATTTTCATCTACATATTCAAATGATCTATAATTACCATATAGCTTATAGGCATGCCTAACGCTAGCAACATTACTAACATTAACAACATTACTTTCTAAATTTTTCCTTTTTCCTATTATATGAATTACCTGAAACCTTTTCAAAATTTCTTCCAGCACTTCAAATATCACCTCATTAATCGCCTGAGCCCCTAATGATCCTCCCATAACCAATAAAACCGGTTTTTTATCATCAAATCCTAATAATTTTCTGGCTTTTTCTTTACTACCAGACAAAATTGATTTTCTGACCGGAATGCCAACAACTGTTATTTTTTTATTTTTAAAATATTTCTTTGATATTTCATTAGCTAACAAAATTTCATCTGCAAAAAATGAACATATTTTATTTGCCAGTCCGATAGAAATATCTGATTCATGCAAAACAATTCTTTTTCGAAGAAAGAATCCAGCAATCACAACTGGAACGCTTACGTATCCACCTTTACTAAAAATCACATCAGGATTGAATTTCTTTAATATAAAAATACTTTGCAAAATCCCAATGGGAATTTTAAATAAATCTAAAAAATTTTGCCAACTAAAATATCGACGCAACTTGCCAGTCAAAACACTTTTAAAAGGTATTTTTAATTTTTCAATTATCTTCTTTTCCAAACCATCTTTCGACCCTATATACAAAAAATCATAATTTTTATCATTTTTAACCTCTTCGATAATGGCGACGTGCGGAAGGATATGACCGGCTGTCCCCCCTCCAGTTAGAACTATACGCATAAGCGGTAGTATGTTTAGAAATATTTAATAAAACCCCAACTGCAATCAACGAAGAAAGCAGTGACGAACCTCCAAAGCTAATAAAAGGAAGCGTAATTCCAGTTACTGGCAAAAGTGAAATATTTACACCGATATTAACAAAAGCTTGAAAACAAACATAAACTGTAATTCCCAAAGCTAGCAACTGTCCAAATCGATCCGGTGCATATTTAGCAATTCTAATCCCTCGATAAGCAATGAAGAAATAAGCAAAAACAACCAAAAAAATCCTTACAAATCCAAGTTCTTCAGCAGAAGCCGCAAAGATAAAATCATCTGAAGCTTGAGGTAAATATTCATTTTTCTGTATTCCTTGAGCCAGCCCCAGACCAAAAATCCCACCGCTACCAACCGCAATATTAGCTTGCTCGGATTGCCAGCAATAATCTTTTTGTTTTTCTCCAAGAGCGGGATCAGGTCGGCAATTCTCTTCAGTCGGATTAAGATAAGATTTAAATCTTCCACCAATATAATCTACCTGTGAAATAGCAATTACCGAAAATAAAATAACTATTAAAGCTCCCAAAAACAAATGCCTAAAACTAGCGCCAGCGGCAAAATACATAGCAACAGCTATCACAGCTAAAACCATTGTTGATCCTAAATCAGGCTGTATCATAATCGGCAATATTAAAATACTAGCGATAATGCAAAAAGGAAGAAATCCTCCATGAAAAGTTGAAATATCTTGAGGTCGCCTTTCCATCCAGATCGCAAAATAAAAAATTAAAGCTAATTTTGCAAACTCAGATGGTTGAATTGATCCAAGTCCAGGAATAATAATCCAATTTTTGGCGATCGTCCCATAAGCAGTGCCAAAAAAAGCAATTGATGCCAGCATAAAAAATACAATCACAAATAGTGGCAAAGCGAATTTTCTCCACCATTGATAATTAATTTTTAAAACTACAATAAACACCACTAAAGCAAACAACATTTTGAAGAAATGTGATTTCGCGAGTCGATAGCAATCAATTCTTTCATCACTACAATTTGGATATTCTATCCACTCACCTTCTTTTACCACAATTGCTTTTCCACTCTCATCAAAAAGAATATCGCCATTTTCATTTTTAGCATATTCAGTAGTAGCGCTATAATATGATTTAACAGAAAGATCAATTGATTTATTTACACCAATACTAGCAATCATAATAAATCCGAAAGCAAGCAAAGCAATTACAGCAATCAAGATTGGATAATCAATTTGATTAAGAAATTTTCGCATTGAGAAAAATTGATAATTAATTCATATAAGATATAACATGAAACCAAGAAATCAAAAAGCCTGTTTAAATTTTAAAAAAACATGAAACTTTGCTCAATTTGTCCATTTAATTGCCAAGCCGACAGAATAAAAACTTTTGGCATCTGCAAACTACCGAATAAAATTCTTATTTCACAGGTAAGCCAACATTTTTTTGAAGAACCGATGATCAGTGGTCAAAAAGAATCAAATAATCTAGGCGGATCAGGAGCGATCTTTTTCACTGGCTGTAATGCAAAATGTGTTTTTTGCCAAAATTATCAAATCTCTAATCCTGATTATTGGTCAAAAAAACAAATTAAAGAAGTGTCTGAAGAAGAATTATTTGAAATCTGCCAAACTCTGATTCAAGAAAAAAAAGTTCATAATCTTAATTTTGTTACTCCAACTCCTTATTCTGATTTATTATATAAATTTTTAAAAAAATATAAAAAAGAATTAAAAATCCCGATAATTTGGAACAGCAACGGCTATGAGAAAATAGAAACTTTAAAAAAATTATCTGGACTAATTGACATTTATTTGCCTGACATTAAATATTTTGATAATAAAATCGCTCTTAAATATTCGCTATTACCAAATTATTTTAAATACGCCAGTACAGCTATAAAAGAAATGTTTAAACAAGTTTCATATCCGCAAATATCAAAAACTGGATTTATAAAAAAAGGACTTATCATCAGGCATTTAGTTTTGCCAGGAGGCTTAAAAGATAGCAAAAAAATTCTTGACTGGATTTATCAAGAATTCGGCAAAAAAGCATTTGTAGCCTTAATGTCACAATACTATCCAGTTTTTAAAGCTGTAAATTTCAAAGAAATTAATCGAAAATTAACTAAACAAGAACATGAAGAAATCACGGAATATTTTCTACAATTAGGTTTTAAAGATGGTTTAATACAGGATTTAGAATCAGCTGACCCAATTTACACGCCTGATTTTAATTAAAAAATCAAAATAAATTTAAATATTGCGATCATGTTTAAATTACGTACCCGATCACTTCGCTCGGCCGTAAGCCTCGCCATCGTTTTAATAAAACGATGCTACAAACCTTCGCTATTATTATCGTTTTAAATTTATATCCCCCTGCCTCATTTTCACCTTAACGCTAAAAATATCTCCTCCACTTAAAACTCCAGCTCTTCCAAATAATCTTCCGTATTCCCAATTAGATAATCCTAATTCAGGAGTTTTAAATAAATATTGTCCATCAACCCATCTGGTAAATCCATCACCAACAAAAGGCGAATTAATTAAATTAAAAAAGATTTCCTGATTCTTTTTATTTTCAGAAATTAAGGAAACAACAAATTTTGAGCTTTGCTGATTAAATAATTTTATCCCCTCTTCTAAATTATCAATAATATGCAAAGTTATCTCCGGTGTTTTCTCCCATTCCCATTCGATTCCTAAATCGCTATTAGAAATTTCTGAAAATAAAAAATCTTCTTTTACGCCTTCTTTTGTAAAAATTTTCACTTTAACGTTCAAAATTTCTGAAGACAGAAATGGCTTAGCTTTTTTCGTAGCGTGAATTTTGAAATTATAGCCAAAATCCAAGCTTTTTTTCTTCAAAGTTTCTATAATTTTTGGTACGATTTTTTCAGCATTTTTTTTCAAAATGCAAATAGTGTTTAAAGTATTGCAAACTTTTCTATCTAAAGAATTAAAAATACAAAAACTTAATTTTTTTAAATCAACCTGCTCATCAATAATCATCCAAGCTCCGCCCGTGCCATGCAAACTCGTCTCAATTCCATTTTGCTTAGCAATTTCGCCAAGCATTTGCACGGTTTTTCCGCTACCGCGAGCAACTGCTAAACCCAACCGCTTATCTGAAAACAAAGCCCAAGCGGCGCTATGAGCTTTGGAATCAATTAAAGTTACTGCATTCTCAGGTAGTCCACTCTTTTTCAAAGCTGGCTTTAAAGCTAAACTCATTATTGCTTTAGCTGTATTCAAAGCAGAACTACCAATTCGAAAAACGCAAGTATTTCCAGATTTCAAAACTCCACAAGCATCAATAAAAACATTTGGTCGTCCCTCAAAAATAAAGCCAATAACGCCATAAGAACTCAAAATTTCTTCAACTATAAAGCCATCATCTTTAACTTTTCTCAAAACTTTTCCGCGAATAGGATCCATATTTTTCCAAAAATTCAAACCAACAATCATCTCCTCCAAATACTTCTTTTTTAGTTCCAAACGAGTCGTAGAGCGGCCATTTTTCTTTGCCGTTAAAACATCTTTTTTATTAGCTTGAAAAATCTCCGCAGAAATTTCCAAATCCGAAAGTTTCTTAGCAAAAATCTCATAAAAAGTCGTAATCTGCTTATCAGAAATTTGATTCATCTCCTCAAACGCCAATAAAGCACAAGAAACGGCTTTTTCTACAGTCAAAAATTCTTCTGCCGGAATATGCAAAATCTGTTTAGTGGCTGAAAGAGCAATTAATTTATCGCCTTTTTTAAAATTCTTTAAAATCTCATCAGAAATATTAACAAGCTCATTTCCTAAAATTATTTTGGTGTTAGACATAGAAAATAATCAAAAATCAGACAACGAAAGTATACTCCTACGCTTTAATAATTTAAAATTGTATAATGCTACGTAGCTTTATAATATTGTTTATTTATCTTGTAAAATAAATAATTAAGCTTCGGAGCATATACTACTTAATTTTAAAATTTAAAAGCAGAGTAGTATATAACACAAAAAATTAACTATTAGTGAGAAATTTTATAATTGAGCGTTATTTGTTAAAAAAGAAACAAGCTTCCTAAATTGATTAATGTTTGGGGAACGGCCAAAAGCTGCATCATCAAAACTCCAATCATCCTCATTTACTTCTCTTTCTTCTCGTTCTCTAAGATCTGTAATTAAATCCCCTCTAAGATCACACCATAGACCATTAGTTCCATCTTGATCTAAAGCAAGTTCCACTTCAGCACCCTCTTCAATCCCTTCATAATTAAGATTATCATTAAAAATTTCTGTTAAATCTTTCATATTTATAGTTAATTAAAAAATACAAAGATAGCATTTAATGCCTCATTGCGATTTTTGTCAATAGCTTTATAAAATTTTTTTCTTTAAAATTAAATTTCACAGGAATCAATAACTTTTAAAATATGAAAAAAAATAATTTAAAATTTTGGAAAATTGCTTTTAGTGTTATTTCTATAATTTTAGTAATTTTAATCGCTTTCAAGATTATCACCAATGATCCTTTAGCTATAAATGCTTCTGATCATATGCACGGCAATGAAAACGCAAAAATTACCATCATTGAATATTCAGATTTTGAGTGTCCTTATTGCGCCATTTATTCTTCATTTTTAAACCAACTTCATGAAGAATTTCCTAACGATATTTTGATTATTTATCGTCAATTCCCTTTGCAAAGCATTCATATCAACGCCTACAACGCTTCCAAAGCTTCTGAGGCCGCAGGAAGGCAAGAAAAATTTTGGGAAATGCATGATTTACTTTTTAAAAATCAAGAGATCTGGTCAAAAATGACCTATCCAGAAAACGCTTTTAAAAGTTACGCCCAAGAACTTCAATTAGATATTGATAAATTCTTAGCTGATTTCGAAAGCAAAGAAGTTGAGAATAAAGTAAATAAAGATCTCAAATCAGCCTTTGCTTTGAAATTAAATGCAACTCCAACCTTGTTTCTGAATGGAGAAAAAATTAAAAACCCAGGAAGCTACGAAGGACTTAAATTAATGGTGAATAGTGAATGGTGAATGGTGAATGGTGAGTTGTGAATTGTGAATTGTGAATTGTGAATTAGGTTGTCCTTCGACTTTAATTAATTTATTATTTTTTATATGAAAGAGAACATTATTAAAAAGGAATCGTTTGATTTTGCATTAAAAATAATAAATCTTTATAAATTTTTGTGTAATGAAAAAAAAGAATTTGTTATTAGTAAACAAGTTCTTAGAAGTGGCACAGCAATCGGAGCTTTAGTTGCAGAGTCAGAGCATGCGGAAAGTAAAGCAGATTTTATACATAAAATAAGTATTGCTCAAAAAGAAGCAAGTGAAACTTCTTATTGGTTAGAGTTATTATATGAATCAAAATATATTGATAAAGTTTTGTATAATTCTTTGATAAATGATTTAACACAAATTCAAAAAATTATAGCTTCCATAATTCTTTCATCAAAAAATAATTTATAATTCATCATTTATAATTCATCATTTATAATTCATCATTTATAATTCACCATTTATAATTCATCATTTATAATTCATCATTTATAATTCATCATTTATAATTCATCATTTATAATTCATCATTTATAATTCATCATTTATAATTCATCATTTATAATTCATCATTTATAATTCACCATTACTTCCCTAATATCTTCAACGCCGGCCCAGGCAACTTTTTATAAAACCTTGCCGATAACGTCTCGCCTTGTGGCTCTCCAACTACAAAAATACGATCTCCTTCCATAATTCCTTCAAAATTATCGACTGCCTCTGTTTTCAAAACTCTTTTTTCAATTCCAAAAATATTTGCGATTAAGATACCTTGATCATCAATCTCTATCACTTCTCCAAAAGCCGCATATCGAGCTTCATCATTATCAAGCAATTTTTTAAATTCATCTTTATAATCAGTAAAATTATTTAAAATTTTTGTCAAAATCACATCATTTTCTGATTTTCCCTCTTCATATCCAAGCGTCTGTCCAATAAAATATCCTGAGCTAAAAGCCGCAATTACTAAAATTATTACAAAAAGAACTAGATAAATAATTAAAGATTTCTTAGGGATTTTATAAGATTTCATATAAAGGGCTATTTAAAGGAATAATTTGTTGTTGAGTAAATTGTTTAATAAATTTATATAATAAATAAACGCTTCCAGCTAAAATCACAAAACTTATAAAAGGAAAAATTTCAAGCATAGCTTTAATTCCGGTTGAAGATAAAAGCAGATTCGGCTGATCCATAATCAAACTGATCATTAAAGAATTTTGCAGGCTCATCAAACGACTTAAATGTATTGCCAAAGCAGTAAATAAAATAACGGAGACAATCAAAATTTTGGCTACATTAAAAACAAATTTATAAAATTGTTTTTTTGCATAAATAATGCGTATCTGCACCATAGTATCCGTTGCAAAATCTTTCGGCGGATTCATATCATCATTCACAGAAACCAATATTTTTCGTAAATTTTTTTGCATAATTACAATTTTATAAAACTAAATTATTAACGAATCACGACTCTCAATTCTTCACTCATTTTCTCCTTCCCTCTTTTCAAATGTGTCCTAACTGTGTTTAAAGGGATTTCAAGCATCTTCGCCATCTCTTCGTAAGAAAATTCTTCTATATAATATAAAGTCAAAACAGTGGCGTATTTCTTAGGAATTTTTTTCAAAGCTTGTTGCACGCGTCCTTTAATTTCATTTTCAGTAACTTTTCCTGGAATATCAACACTTTCATCTTCAAAATAATTTTCCGAGCTTCCTTCATTTTCAGATTCATCCCCCTCTAATTCCGAAAAATTAACTTCTTTCTTTTTTCTGTATAAAGTCCGGCACAAATTTGTAGCTACAGTGTAAATCCAAGGTTTTAAAGAACGCTCTAAATCAACTTTTTCAATATTTTCAAATACTTTTATAAAAGTTTGTTGAGCCATATCTTCCGCGTCTGCTGAATTTCCAGTAAATCGATAACAATATCTATAAATCCCTTTCTCATACTTTTTTATCAAAAGCTCAAACGCATAAACATCGCCCTTTAAATATTGTTCGACAATTTCTTTATCGCTAAATTCCATTTCATAATTCATTAGTTTACACAATAATTGTACAAAAAAGTTTCAACAAAGTCGATTATTTATCAAATTCCAATATTTTTTTATTAAAATTTTCCTGAATTTTTTTTGTAAAAATTCCAATTTTCCCATTTCCGATTTTATGTCCATCAATTTCCGAGACCCAAATTATTCTTTTACTAGTAACACTTAAAAAAATTTCATCAGCCAAATAAATATCTTTCAATTTAATTTTACCTTCTTTCACCGACAAAATTTTACCAGCAAAAGATAAAATAAATTTACGAGTTGTGCCACTTAAAACATTTTCCAAAGTCGGAGTTTTCAAAATCCCATTTTTCACCATAAAAACATTACTAAAAGCTCCTTCTCCAATATATCCATTCTCGTCTACAAAAATCGCATCATCTTTTTTTTGCAAAGAAGCCTCTTGTTTTGCCATAATATTAATAATTTGGCTTAAATGCTTAGCATGAGGAGCGATTCGGCCACCTTGATACGAAATAATTTTCAAACCCTTTTTTTGTTTTTCATCTTTAAAAAGCATTGCCGTGATTAAAATCGTCGGATTTTTAGCATTCATAAAATCAAAGTCATTCAAACCGCGAGTAATTGTTAAACGAATACGAAAAAAATTTCCCGACTTTTCACTATCTCCTTTAATAAAGGAAACATTTTTTTCAATAAGTTGATAAGTCCATTTTAAAATCTGTTTTTTGGTCCAAGGAATTTTCAAATTTATCAATTTTAACGACCCAAAAAGCCGATCTAAATGATCTTCAAACTGCCAAATCTTATCCCCATAAGTTCGCATTGTCTCATAAACTCCATCACCATAAAGAAATCCATGATCTTTTATTGAAATAAAAGCTTTTTCCTCATTTATGAATTTTCCATTTAAAAAAACAAAAGGCATTTGACAAAAAAAGAAATATAGACTTAAAATATTTACTATTATAATAGACTAAATTTAATATACCATAAATTATGCCAAACCGTCCTTGTAAAAAAGATCAATCGGAAAGTATTCATTATCAAGATTCTTTTTTGGATCAAATTAGAGCTTTAAAAATTATTAGAAATACGCCTAAAGCAGAAAGATATAAACTTTTTGTGCCAATTATTTCTGAAACGAGAAAAGATATAAAAAGAGTAATTTCAAAAACAGACAATGGGCAAGTTGTTCTAGTAGAATTACCTGGAGTACCGCATTGTAATTACGATCCAAATGATCCATTTTATTTTAATGGAGAACCTATACATACAGCTTTAGAACAGGATTTAGATCAAAAAATAGATAGGGTTAGATTAGATTGGCCTAATATAGAATTAGGTGTAAGAATACCAAATAGCGAAAAAGTGATACGTATCCCTCAAGATAGTTTATTTTCTATTATTTTATATTATGCCGCGATTCTTGAATCTGAATCTGAATATGTAAAATCTGTAAGCAAAGAAATTGTACAAAAATTAGGTGATTTGGCGGAAAAATATCAAAAAATTATATTTTTAAGGCATAGCGGCGGTAATTTGCTTGTAAAAGGAGTTAAAACTACAGATCAACGTCTAAATGGAAGAGAAGATGATTTTATTTCAATAGGCTTGGCTGTTCCTGATCAAATTGTTTATGGTAGTAAATTTTTTAGTAAATTATTAGGATTAGTTCTTGCGGATCAAGATCTTTCTGACCATGCAAAACTAACTATAAATTATATTTGGGATATTTTAACAGGAACAGAAGTGAGTGGTAATCCATCTAATAATATTAATGAAAAACGTTGTCATATAGTTCTTGCTCCAGAACATCTTACTGGTTTTAATTTAAAAACTTTACAAGAAATTTTATCTGACCCGAGAAAACTTCGGGAAATTATTCCAGGCCTAACCCATTCTGACATTATGAAAGACCACAGAGTCGTTAAATTAGTTAAAGAATTTGTAAAAAAGCATATTGGTAAAATCAGAGATGATAATGCTGATTCAGAAATTGCTATAGCATTATAAAATCGCCTTCATCAACGCCTCTGCCTTATGCCGTGTTTCTTCATATTCCGAAATTGGATCGCTATCATAAACAATACCACCACCAGAATGGAAATAAAAATCGTGAATCACGGATAAAATTGTTCTAATCATAATATTAAAATCCATATTCCCCCGGCCATCAATATATCCGGCTGATCCACAATAAATATGTCTTTTAAAATCTTCTAATTTATCAATAATTTTGATAGTGCGATATTTTGGACAGCCGGTAATTGATCCGCCTGGGAAAAGTGCTTTTATGATGTCTATTAATTTTATATTTTCTTGTAAGATTCCCTGCACATTTGACATTGTATGATGCACATGCGAGTAGCTTTCAACTACTCTATTTTCATTGACTTCAACTGTTCCCTTAACGCAAATTTTCCCCAAATCATTTCTAACTAAATCTGTAATCATGTCTAATTCCGCTTGTTCTTTTTGACTGTTTAAAAGTTCTTTTATAAGGAACTGATCTTCTTTTTTGGTTTTACCGCGGGGACGAGTGCCTTTAATTGGTCTGGATTGGATTCGATTGATTTTTTCAATTTTAAATAATCTCTCAGGAGAATTTGAAATTACAGAAAAATTTTCTGCTTCTAAATATAATTGATAAGGAGAAGGATTGATTTTGCTTACTTTTTTGTAAATTTCAAAAGGATCTTTAACTGACTTAAATTTGAATCTTTGAGAAAAATTAACTTGATAAGTTTCGCCAGCAGTTAAGAGCTTTTTTATTTTTTGGATTTTTTGGAAATAAACGGATTTAGTGAGATTGGATTTGATAGAAGGCATCGTATGAGCGTATAGCAATACGCCCGTACGATGCCTTTTGGATATCATATTCTTAAGCTTCATTATATTTCTCTCAGCTGCTTCTTTTTTCTTTGCCCAAGCAATTATAATTAATTCGTTATTTTTGTGATCAAAAACTATTATTTTGGAAGGAATAATAAAATATGCTAATGGAATTTTGATATCATCTTTTACCGTTTGCGAAATCCCCTGCAAAGCAACTCCAAAATCATAGCTAAAAAACCCAATGGCACCGCCTGTGAAGGGAATATTTAAATTAAGTTGGTATTTTTTGGCTTCATCCTCTAATTTTGTTAAAAAAGCAGAGTATTTGGTACTTGGAATTTGAAATTTTAAAATTTTTATTGGATCAAACCCTATTATTGAATATTGACCGCTCAAGCCACTTTGTAAAATAAAAGAATTTTTTGATCTAATATTTTCAAAAATAGCCAAAAAATCAATTTCTTTTTTTACAAAAATCTTTGAAAATGCAGATTTAAAACAATTCAAAATTTAAAATTTAAAATTCAAAATTTTTAACGTTCATCTTCGCCGTAAACATGACTATATTCAGTTTTATCATATTCAAAAATTTCATCTTTTCTAAAAAATCTTTTAATTTCTTTTTCTGCATTCTCAATAGAATCACTGGCATGAAGAACATTACAAGCAACACTCATCGCAAAATCTCCGCGAATACTACCAAGTTCAGCTTCTCGCGCCTTGGTAATTCCCGCAATTTTTCTAACAGTTTCCACAACATCCACTCCTTCCAAACAAACAGCAATAACTGGATTTCTCATCATAAATCTTTCAATGCCAGCATAAAAAGGTTTATCAGCAAGATGCGAATAATGCTCTTTCAAAATCACATCATCAAGATGCATCATTTTCATGCCGGTAACCTTAAGTCCTTTTCTTTCAAAACGGCGCATAACTTCACCGATCAAGCCTCTTTGAACTCCATCAGGTTTAATTAAAACAAGTGTTTTTTCCATAATTAATTTAAAATTAATAATTTAAAATTTCATTAAATTTATAGCAAAAGATTTGGAATTCAACAATAATTTATTTTGTAGTTGATGTTTTTCAAACACTTTTATAGATTGTTTTTAGATTTTATATTTTAAAAAAAATTAAAAAATTCTAAATGGCAAGAAAAAAGAAAATCCGAATTAATGCTGTAAAAAATTTTACCAATGTTTTTTGTAATGAGGAAATTTTCCAAAACTTTTTTAATAAAGTTAATAAAGAAGTGATTTTAGAATTGGGTTGCGGAAAAGGTGAATATACTTTGGCTTTGGCAGAAAAATTTTCAAATAAATTTTTTATCGGCATTGACATCAAAGCTGATCGTATTTGGCATGGAG
>Ga0208373_1001235_pt1 | contig 35562 bp, 37 predicted proteins | sample RifOxyC2_FD_184036 | JGI IMG/M metagenome (GOLD analysis project Ga0208373, IMG submission 184036) | Soil microbial communities from Rifle, Colorado - Rifle Oxygen_injection C2 (SPAdes) | ecosystem: Environmental > Terrestrial > Deep subsurface > Rock core/Sediment | place: Rifle, Colorado... | reverse complement strand
CCCGCCTGCCCTTCTGTCGGAGGCGGATGGGCGGCGGGGAAAGGGTAGAGAAGGAAGAAGTGAAAAAAATATTGTCATCCTGACCCGCCAGTCCTGAAGGTTACGTTATTCCGTTGCCGATGGACGACGTGGAAGGATCTCTTTCTGAAACTATGCTTGTCCACACCTTTCGTTCCAACCAAGAAAAACTCGCCCGCACCGCTTTCTGGTCCGTTGTCGGCTGGGGGATGCTTTTGGGCCTGTTTGAATTTTTACGTCCGGGGTTTGTTTCGCGTTACCTGCCGTTTTACTGGATTCCACTTATTATTCTTGCGACGGCCATTTGGTGGGGATCGATTACTTCTGAAATTCAAGAAGAATAATATTTTATGGTAGAATTAAAAATGGACGAGTTTTTTTCTGGACGAGGATTGGACGGCGAGCGTGAGGTTAAAAGAATGGAAGAAAGATGGAAGGAAATAAAAAAAATTATTCTGATCAATTCGGAGGATTTTATTAAGAAAGGGATGCCTCAAACAGAAGAGGAATGGAAAACTTGGTATGATTGGAAAACGATTTTGAATGAGATGAATCAGTTTGCCGAAAAAACAGATCATTATTTAGCCACGACGGATGGGGACGTTTGGGAAAAACATGCTGAAAATTTTCAAGCTCTTTTAATCGCGTTGTTTGTAAATACGCCATTTTTTAATATCTTGAGGAAGCATTTTCCAAATGAAGAATTTTTGACTGCCTGGAACACATTTTTTGCGTCTTTTCCATATTCACAAGTCTCCAAGGTCGATCTACATCGAACTTTTCATTTGGGAAATGTTGATCTACATGGGTTAAAACTTTTATGGTTTTCGAGTGAATTTATTAATTTAGCCGAAGCAAATTTGGAAGGCTGTAATTTCCAATTCGCGGATGCTAGGGGTGGAAATTTTGAAGGAGCAAATCTACGGGTAGCTAAATTTGATCAGGCACTTTTAAAAAGAGCGAAGTTTTCCGGTGCAGACATAGGAGGAGCCACCTTTCGAGAAGCAGATCTTACAGAAGCAAGCGGTCTTCCGGATGGTTTGGAACCGCGGCGCTCTTAATAGAGAATAAGGTTTCCTATTTTTTCTTGTATGCTAGACTGTCTTTTCTGCAAAATCATCGCTGGCGAAATTTCATCCCATAAGGTTTATGAAGATGAAAACGTCTTTGCCTTCCTTGATATCAAGCCCGTCAATCCAGGTCACGTTCTTGTCATTCCGAAACGTCATTCCGCGACGTTACTTGAAACGTCGGACGAAGATTTGATACACGTCATGAAAGCGATCAAAAAGATTGCAGCTGCAGCCATGCGCGCGGTTGGAGCCGAAGGGTTCAACTTGGGTGTGAATACAGGCGCAGTTGCGGATCAGGTCGTGTTTCATACGCATTTCCAAATCATGCCGCGTTTTTCAGGGGATGGGCGCGATTTGTGGCACGGGGAGGAGCGAGAGGATTTGGTACAGATCGCGGAGGAGATTCGAGGTGAACTTTTAGAAGGATAAATGTATGCTGCGCCCATGGGAAAAAATCGACGAAACGGAAATCCGTGCCAAGAATCCATGGTGGGAGTATCGGTTTGAACGTGTGAAGCTGCCGAATGGAAAAGAGGGAGAGTATCACTATATGCATACACCTATCGGAGTGAGCGTCATCCCAAGGATGGCGGATGGAAAATTTTTTTTGGTGCGTCAGTACCGTCATCTGTTTGGTCGAGAGAGTTTGGAATTTTGTGGCGGGGGAGGGGAAGAGGATGTCCCTCCAGAGGAAACGGCACGTCGGGAATGTGAGGAAGAAACAGGCATGGCACCGCGGACCCTTCGTTTCATTGGGAAAGGGGCGCCCTACCTTGGAGCTTGCGATGAGACCTTGTACATTTTTTTGGCAGAGGATTTGCAGGAGAAAGGGAAAGGTCGTCGTCTGCCTGATGAGTCCGAAGACTTCGAGTTTGCATTTTTGACAGCAAAAGAGATCGAGGAAGCGATTGTGGATGGTCGTATTTTTAATTTGGAAACCATCGCAGCCTGGCATATGGTTAAACAGTTTTTGTTCAATGAAGAAATATGAATTTACTTGTCGCCGGCGGCGCTGGATTCATCGGATCGAATTTTATCCGTCACATGTTGCAGTCGCATCCTGACTGTTTGATTGTTAATTACGACAAGCTGACGTATGCGGGCAACTTGGATAACTTGCGAGATATCGAGAGGGATCCGCGCTATACGTTTGTCCAAGGCGACATCACAGATTTGGACCGCCTCAACGAGACGATCCAAAAGCATGGCATCACGCACGCCATCAACTTTGCGGCTGAGACGCACGTGGACCGTTCCATCCACGGCGGATGCAAGGATTTTGTTTTGACGAATACGCTGGGTGTGCAAATGATTTTGGACGCCGTGCGCGCAAACGGGATTCAGAAATTCCTTCAGGTTTCAACAGACGAGGTGTATGGATCGCTCGGCTTGGAGGAAGATCGGGAGTTTACGGAAGCAACGCCGATCTGGCCCAACATGCCGTATGCAGCCGCCAAGGCCGGAGGGGACCTCATGTGCAACGCCTACTTCGTGACGCACAAGACGCCCGTCATCGTCACGCATTGTTCAAACAATTACGGCCCGTACCAGTTTCCGGAAAAGGTGATCCCGTTTTTCATCTTTAAGCTCTTGAAAGGCGAAAAAGTTCCGGTGTACGGCGACGGCCTCAATGTTCGCGATTGGATTCATGTGGTAGATCATGCCAAAGCTCTGGACTGCCTCCTGGAAAAAGGAACGCCCGGCGAGGTTTACAACATCGGCGCGGACAACGAGCGGTCTAATTTGGAGCTTACGCATACCATCCTTGAGATCATGGGATTGGGCGAGGACAGTATTGAATTCATTACCGATCGTCCGGGGCATGACCGACGTTATGCAATCGACGCTTCGAAAATTCATGCGCTCGGATGGACGCCTGACTATCCGCGGGAAAAGTTCCGGCAGGGATTGGAAGAGACGGTTGCGTGGTACAAGGCGAACGCCGAATGGGTCGAAAAGCTGTGGCAGAAGAAGCATAACGAGATGAACAAATTCCAAGAGCAAATGGAGCGTTCTTCCTCCCAAATGAAATCAGCCGCATAGTGTGTCCGTTATGGAAAAGGAATTTCGCCATTTTCAAATAAAAGAGATTGACGCAGGCGGAAAATTTCTCATGCATCCGATCGAGCTAAAGGATTACATTGAGTTTCCCGTTAAGCGCGTTTATTACGTCACTTATCCGATGGCTCCCACAGGTTCCCATTGCCATAAGACGGAGGAGGAGCTGTTCGTTGTCCTCCGAGGCTCCTGCACGCTGGTCGTAGACCGCGGAAACGGCCTGGAAGAGATGGAATTTAAAGGACCGTTGGACGCCGCCTACGTTCCGAATTACGTCTGGCACCACTTCAAGGATTTTTCTTCGGATACGATCCTGTTGGCTTTGAGTTCCACCAATTACCAGCCCGACCGCAGCGACTATATTGAGGATTACGAAATATTTCTGGAAGAGAGAAAGAAAAAGGTCAATCTATAAATAGAAGTAAATTGTCATCCTGAGGAGCTAGTTTCTTGTGCGACGAAGGATCTCTGTAAGAATTTAGATGAAAAATGAAGAGATCCTTCAGTCGGTCGTTTAAAAAACGACGACCTCCTTCAGGATGACAATATCCCCTATGTGCACCCTCATTCTCGGCTCTAAAGGTATGCTCGGCCAAGAGCTTGTTCGAGCTTTTTTCGATCAGGACGTCCTTGGCTGGGATCGCGATGAATGCGATCTGCTCGATGAAGCCACAGCTCGAGAAAAGATTTTGTCCGTAGCGCCCAGTCTTCTCATTAACGCGATCGGCTATAATGATGTCGACAAGGCCGAGGGCGAAGGAGCAGAGCTTGCTCGGAAAATGAACGTCGGTATCCCAGCCTTTTTGTCCGCGATGGCACGCGAACTCGATATCCCGTTCGTCCATTATGGGACGGATTACGTTTTTGACGGCGCAGGGGGGAATTACGGTGAGAGCGATCAGACGAACCCGCTTTCCGTGTACGGCCGCACGAAACGCGACGGGGAATTGGCGGCTCTGAGTTCGGGAGCGCGCGCGTACGTGATTCGTCCGGCACGGCTGTTTGGCAAACCGGCTGCCAGCGCGACAGGAAAGAAGAGTTTTGTAGACGTTATGCTGGATCTTTCAACGAAGCGCGATTTTCTGGATGTGGTCGCGGACGAAATCGGCAGTCCCACGTATGCCCCTGACCTCGCGTGTCTTACGCGTGAGCTGGTCGAAACGCGCGACTCAGGCCTTTATCACGGCACGAATGCAGGATCCTGCAGCTGGTTCACCTTCGCTCAGGAGATTTTTCGGCTCGTCGGTCGCGACATAAAATTAAATCCCGTTCCCAGCTCCGCATTTCCTCGACCCGCGAAGCGTCCACCCAATACGAGTCTACGGACCGAAAAAGGCCTGAACCAACGATCGTGGCAGGAAGCGCTAGTCGAGTATTTGTCCTGACGCAAGGGAGGGTTTAAGACCCTCTCTTGCGGCGTGTTTATCATTGACTCAGGACGCCAATTTGAGATATATTTTTTGCGTATGAAAGCCATTATTGCCGCCGGGGGGCATGCCACACGATTTCGACCGATTACATGGTCCATGAATAAACATCTGTTGCCACTGGCAGGCAAACCCATGCTTTTTTATCCGATCGAAAACGTGGTAAATGCCGGAGTGAAGGAGATTGCCATAAACATTAACCCGGGCGAAGAAGAGGTTCAAAAAGTGGTAGGAGACGGCTCCCGCTGGGGCGCTCACATCACCTATCTTGAACAAGAGGGCGGACCTCGTGGTATTGCCCATGCTGTCTACAACGCACATCAATTTTTGGGAGAGAACGAGCCGTTCATTTTTCATTTAGGAGACAATATTTTTCGTGAAGGAATTAAAAAAATCGTCGATCGGTTCGTCCATGACCGGCTCAATTGTGCTTTGACGCTTTCTCGGGCCCCGAACTTGACCGAGCTCGGCGTTGCTCAGTTTGATCATGAAGGGAAATTGATTGGGGTCATTGAAAAACCCAAAAATCCTCCGAGCGATCTGGGGGTGACAGGTGTCTACGTTTATGACAAGAGTTTTTTTGAAGCCTTTAAACACCTTCAACCTTCCGGTCGTGGAGAGTACGAAATTTCCGATATTCACACCTGGCTTATTCAAAACGGTTACCGCGTTGGTTATGACGTGGTCGACGGATGGTGGAAAGATCCGGGTCGGCCTGCCCAACTGCTCGACGGAAATATTTTAGCCATGAACACCCTGCTACCGGAAAGTTATATCCTAGAAGGAGAGATAGATGTCGCAGCACAGATCCACGGATTGGTTAAAATCGAAAAAGGAGCGCTTATCGGGCCGGACGTTCTTATTCGCGGGCCGGTGGTTGTTGGGAAAGACAGCAAAATCGACAAGGCATTCATTGGGCCTTTTACAACCATTGGCGCTGAATGCGTGATCAATGGAACGGAAATTGAGAACTCGATCATTTTGGATAAATCGACGATTCAAAACGTCGGACGCATTGATAGTTCGCTCGTTGGTCGCAATGTAACGATTGTTTCGCGACAAAGCTCACTGCCGTGCAGTGGAAGTCGTCTGTTTATCGGCGATAACGCTCTCGTCGAATTATAGCGTTTTCGTATGTCGCATCCGCGTCTAAGCATCGTGATCGTCAATTGGAATGTCCGAGACGTCCTTGAGAAAAATCTCGAGGTGCTTTTTGCCGAGCCGGTGTTGTTTGAGAAAGAGGTGATTGTAATAGATAATGCATCAAACGACGGGTCCTCGGCCATGGTTCGAGAAAAGTTTCCAAATGTCCGGCTCATCATCAATGATTGGAATGCGGGGTTCGCCCATGCCGTGAACCAGGGTTGGCGGATCGCGCAAGGAAACGTCGTGCTTCTGCTCAACCCGGACATGAAGATTCGACCGGGGAGTTTGCAAAAAACCGTTGAGATTTTGGAAGCGGATCAAACGATCGGTATTCTTGGCGGACATCTGTTGAACCGGGAAGGAAAGACGGTTCCGTCCGTGCGGCACGACCCAAGTCTCTGGGATCAATTGGCGATCGTGTTGAAACTTCCGCATCTTTTTCCAAAAGTCGTAGACCGCTATTTGGCAAAGGACTTTCCTTATGCGCAATCGCAAGACGTTGAACAGGTACGCGGTTCTTACTTCGCCTTCCGTCGTGGTCTGTCGGAGATCGTTGGTTTTTTTGATGAGCGCTATTTCCTTTGGTTTGAGGAAGTGGATTTTTGCAAGCGGGTTCGGGAAAAGGGTTTGTGTGTTCGCTACGAAGCCAGTCTGGAAGCCGAGGATTTAGGAAGCCTCAGTTTTCGCCAAGTGAGTGTACGCCGCAAACAGTGGCTATTTTCTTCCAGTCTGACGAAGTATTTTTTTAAGTGGCATCCGTGGTGGCAAGGAACTCTTTTTTGGAAACTTCGGCCGTTTGCGATCGGTGTGGGAGCGGTGATTGATGCAGGGAGGTGGATGAAAAGGAGAGGTGTGCGGGGCCTATGACCCTCTCTCTCCAGCTTCTTGTTTTCAATGGCTCAAACTATTTGCCTGGGCTTTTCGAGACCCTTGAAAATCAGACCGACAAGGACTGGCATCTTTACGTTGTCGAAAACGGTTCGAAACTGGAAGAGAAGGAGAAAGCGCTCGTTTTTTTAGAGACGTATAAAAGAGAACATCCGTCCTTTCCATTTTTCTTTGAGGATTTTCCTAAAAATTTAGGATTCTCCGGCGGTCACCAGCACCTGTTTACCGTGCATGAAACGGATGCCGTTCTTCTTTTAAATCAAGATACATTGTTGAACCAGAATTTTGTTGCGGACCTTCGTTCTTATCTTGAATCCGATCCGACTATCGGCGCTGTAACGGGAAAGATTCTCCGTTGGGATTGGGGGACGGACGGGAGACCCGAGAGGTCCTCCATTATCGATTCTCTTGGTTTGGCTTGGGCGACTTCGGGAAAGGTTTGGGATATTGCCAGCGGGGAATCGGACCGCTCCGAAGAGACGGAACCGCGCGAGGTTTTCGGTATTTCCGGATGCTTGCCTCTGTACCGGCGTGCAGCCGTTCTTGCTTCCAGTCCTGATGGTCTGTTATTTGATCCGTCTTTTCATTCGTATAAAGAGGATGTGGATCTTGCCTATCGTCTGCGTCGCTCCGGATGGCGAGCGGTTGTCCTCCCGACGGTGATCGCGTACCATCAGCGTTCCTTCCAGAAGAAGATCCCGGTTCATCGGCAGGCTTCTTTTTGGTTGGAATACCTTTCCTACCGGAATCATTGGTGGACACTGATCATTCATTGGAGTGGGAAAGATTTTTTTCGAAATGCCTGGGCCTGGTTGCCGTTTGAAACAGCAAAGTTCGGCTATTTTTTGATGAAACGTCCGGGGGTTCTGTGGAAGACGTTTCAAGAAACGAGGCATCAGTGGGGACATTTGATGGAACGCCGGCGTGTATTGAAAAACGTTTCCTATGTCAAACAAGGTTGACGTCGCGATCGTCATGGTTCCGTACAACAAGATTTCAGATCTGGCTTCCGTCCGGAAGGCCATGGACGTTTCCACACTCAAGACGACCTTTGTTTTGGTTGACAACGCTTCTACTCACATTGATGCGGCACGATTAGCTCACACATTCATTGAAAATCCGATCGTGGTGCAGCGGAATCGTAATTGGGGGTTTGGATCTTCCTGTAATCTTGGTGCTTTTCAAATTCCTGAAGCGGATGCCTATTTTTTTCTCAACCCAGATACGAGTCTGCCCGATGCATGCGTGATCGATAAACTGTACACTTTTCTCAAAAGAGAACGGCCACGTTCTGGGATCGTGGCGCCACGTCTCCGCTATCCAGACGGCAGTCATCAAGAGACGTGTAGACGTTTTCCGAAGTGGCACACGCCTCTGTTCCAACGCAGTCATTGGTTTGCAACCACAGCGTTCGGACGCCGGCACGCGGATTGGTTTCTCATGCGTGATGACGATCTCACGATTCCGCGCATGGTGGATTGGGTTCAGGGTTCCACGCTCATGGTGGACGGTCCCCTCTTTCGAGAAATTGGCGGATTTGACGAGCGTTATTTTATGTATTTTGAGGATACGGATTTATGTCGTCGATGCTGGGAACGTGGTCGGCCTGTTTATTATCTTCCGCATACGGAGGTCATTCACGAATATGGAAAAGCTTCGGAGAACGGGAAGACTGGAATGATGCGCACGTTCCTGACTAACCGTATGGCTCGCGTGCATGGAGAAAGTTGGATGAAATACGTATGGAAATGGAAAAAGACACAGGTCTAAAAAATGTTCCGCGCCTGGCCGTCCAGATTCTTGCGTACAAACATCCGGGCGCGGAGGGGGTGGAAGAGGAGCTGGATGCCTGTCTACGTTCCCTTGAAGGTGTTGATTATCCGAAAGAGCGTTGGTGCATCATCATTTTAGATAACCGTTCGCCGGATGGATCGCTTTATGAGTTTTTAGAAAGGGAATGGTTGCCACGATCTGGAAAAACCCTTCCGGCTCTCTTCCTCCAAAAAAGCGAGGTTAATACCGGCTTTGCTGGCGGGCACGCAAAGGTCCTGGAGGCGTCAAAAAAATGGGGCGCGGATTTCGTTTACCTCTTAAACCAGGACACGCGCGTCCACCAGGCTTTTTTGCGCGAAGCAATCCTTGGGGCACAACCGTATCCTCAGGCCGCGGTTATCCAGTCGTACGTGCATCTCGCGGAGCAGCCCGAACTTCTGAATGCGCGGGGCAACTGCCTTCATTTTTTAGGTTTCGGGTATTCGGACGGATACCGCCAGACGCCGGAGCAAGCGGCTCAATCAACCAAGCCGCATTTTTACGCAAGCGGTGCCGGAGTGCTGGTCCGCGTTTCTGCCTTGGAGCGGATCGGCGGCTTGTTTGACCCGTTCTATTTTCTCTATCACGAGGACACAGATCTGTGTTGGCGAGCGCGATTGGCCGGATTTGAGATTGCTTTTGTCCCAGCATCCATTATCTATCATCGATATGAATTTGCGCGTAGCCGTTCGAAGTTTTATTTCATTGAGCGCAATCGTCCGCTTCTCCTGGCGTCGAATTTGCATCTTCGGACGCTTGTTTTGCTTCTTCCGGCCCTCTTGGTCGTGGAAGTGGGAACGTTGATTCTTTCTCTACGATCCGGTTGGGGAAGGGAAAAGATTCGTGCTTGGAAATTTCTTTTGCTTCCGTCCACCTGGAAGTGGCTTCGCTCCCGCCGAAAAATTATCCGTTTCATCCGTTGCGTTCCCGATCGTGAAATCCTCACGTCCATGGTCGGCATCATCGACGCCCAGGAAGTGAACAATCCGTTCTTATCCAAAATCGTGAATCCGATTTTGAACGCATATTTTGTCGTTTTGAAAAAGGTTGTGAGATGGTAATTTTTCTCTACCCTCGTCATTGCGAGGAGCGGAGTGTCGTTATTTGGTTGACGAACGACGAAGTAGTCCTTTGTTCTTGCAGTTCATTGTCATCCTGAGGGAGTGAATTTTGCCGTAACGACCGAAGGATCTCTCTGTTTTTGTTCAAATATGTAACAATGAGCTTACATATTCAAAAAACAAAAGACCAGCCGTTTTCAGACGGCTGGCCAGGAGGCGGGAGAGAACAAGAAGTTTTTGCAGGGGCGGGGTTTCAAACCAGCCCCTCTGTTATTGTTCAAGAAAGCAGGTGGCCGACCCAGACAAAGAGCGTCTGAATGAGCCAGATGACACCGGCACTGACAATGCCGCCGATGCCAGCCCGGATGGCCCGTTCACCAGCGCCGTAGCCGCCCGATGCACCGACTAGGGCGCCGAGGGCGACCACAGCGAGCCAGACCAGCGCGGGGAAACCACCCTTTGAGGTGGCTGGCGGGCCTTGGCCGAGCACTTCGGCCGTCCGTTCGGCGTCTGCAGAGGCGATGACACTACCGACGATCGGCAGCCGAACCCAAGGGCTCGGCTTCGCGTCGTAGCACCACAGTGCTCCATCAGCCTTGCAGGGCCCTCGGCGCACCGACCATCCCGGGATTTCCGGATCCAGGGGTTGGGTTGTGGTGATCCGGCCCGTGGCTGGGTTAAAGTCGACCACGCCAGGAACCTGCGCGGCGATTGGAAACGCATAGGGGACCACCACGGGGTGGCTCTGCGGCATCCCCTTGCTGTTTGGGGTTAGAAGCGCTGCATGAGCGGTCGTCCCGTCGACCACGGTAAGAGGGATGTAGGGTGTGGCCGTTAGGAAGGCCACCGTCAAACAGGCCGCTCCGTACAGGCTGGCTGCGACCACAAGACGGTTTTGCGACCGCAGGTGGTAGTCGTAGAGCCAGCCCATCAGTCCCCGCCCAGTTCCGATCTGTTCGATCGAACCAAGCACGAGAACGAACGCTGCCAGCAGCCACATTCCGTTCGGAACGTCGATCGCCGCGACCATCGCGGCGAACCCGCCCCAGAACATGACATAACCACTGAACAGCGATAGGGACCTGGTCCATTGGAAGTCCCTGTCCGGGCGTCCCAACAGTCCGGTCTGGACCGTATCCCGGATCGTATCGATGGCCTTGTCAACAATTTTTGCTGGCAGTAAACACCAGGTCACGAACAAGAACGACGACACAATCAGGAGTATCGGTATAGCCGCTACCCAACCCAGAAGCCAGGCAGCGAAGATCATTGTTAATCCTCCTGCCCAGAGTTTGAGCAGGTGCAGCGCGCTCAGAGCAGCGCTTTCTACCGTTCTTTCCAGCCCTCTGGTTTCGATGTCTTTGAAGAATCCGAAAACCAGTCCGATTGTGTCCTGGAGGGACTGGAAGAACGTTTGAACTCGACGAGGGGCCGGTGCGGCGGGTGCTGCGGGTTGCGCCGGCGATCCAGGCGGCGGCGGATTACCAGCAGGTGGCTGACCTCCCACCGGCGGTTGCCCGCCAACAGGAGAGGATCCTCCAGTTCCTCCGCCAGTTGTCCTGTTGAAAAGACTCCGAAGCCCGTCAACACCGTGGGTGGCCACCATTTCCGCGACCACCTCTGTGACCAATTCCCTTAGGAAGTCTCTTCCTCCACTATTTCCTCGAGCTGCCATGAGTTGTCCTTTCAATGCGGCGCTTTGGCCGCAGAAATTGTCAAAGATCTGATCCGACCCTTTTTCCTCATTTCAAACTTGCGTTCGAAATTCAAAAAGAGGGCCTTTTTCTGGTGTCAATACGAGCGCACAGAGCGCACGGAAGACCTTACTTTATATCATTTTTTAAACTTTTTGTCAATTAGAACGGGCAAATTTGACTTTTATTTTAAAAATCGAAAGAATTTTTTGAATTGTTTTTAAAATGGTCATCTTGACTTTTTTTTAAAAATTTGATATATTTTTTTGTCATTTTCATCTCTTTGGAGTTGAAATTTGGCACCAAAGGTGTTTTTTTAATACACAACCAAGCAAGGAAGGAGGCCAGCGATGGCACTCAACACCCCGGTCGCGCAAGCGGCCACCGACGTGTCTCAAGTGGGCTTCAAGGCCCACTGGATGATTCCTCCCGGCGGCGACAATCCGACCGGTCTGCGGTTGGATGTCTCGACGGATGTGAATTTCGCAGCCGGGACGTTTGTCCCGAACTTCGAAAATCGTCTTGTCGGGGCTGGCGTGGTGGCTATGGATATTCCCGGGCTCGCAGCCGGGACAACTTACCACTATCGTCTGCGATCCGAGGGGGCTGGTGGGGCGACAAGTACGGGATCTAACGTGATTTCCGTAACGACCACGGCAGCCGCTCCGCCACCCCCTCCGCCTCCGCAGTCGCCTGTGGTCGGAATAGGGAACGTGTTGTTGGTCAGCGGGGGGATGACCTTCGTTGGCCCACCAAACACCATCCCCTTAGTAATGCTCCAGCCACAACCCGCCCAGCCCACGCCAACCCCTACTGTTTCCCAGCCGCAGCACCGCCCGCCCGCTGCCCCTCCGGATCCGGCCGAGGAAGCCCGTCAGAGGGCCCTCGACCAGGCAGCGGAACGGTTCCGTCAGCGCATACACTGGTGGACCAACCTCGGATTGGTGGCGATCGGGATCCTTATTTTGATCGTGATCATCGTTGCCATTATCTGGGGCGGCCGGCCGAGCTTGTAGCTCCGGCACTCACAACGAATGAGGTCGTCCACCCAGGCCGGCCTCTTTTTTTTTGTTTTTGCAAAGTTTCTCTCTTTAACTAGTTGTGCTACAATTTCTTCTGTATGACCACTTTAAATACACCCAAAAAAGACTCTGAAGAAATAAAAAAAGAAGCGACGGTGTTCGGAGAACGTCTGGGACTTTTACTTTCTGCTGCGGATATGCCGGAAGTTGTGAAAGATGCCTTGGCTGCCATCATTCCTACGCTTACAATTGAAAAACTTGACGAGCTTTCCCTTCTTTTGGAAAGCTTCATTCCCGGGGCACAAGACGAGGCTTTGGAACAATTCATGGTCTCGGCTCAACAGGTTCAGAAATCCTATGAGGAGGAAATGATGGAAAATCATGCGGCAACTTTGGGGGCTCTGGACGCCATCAAGCAGAAAATGGATGAAGCTGAGAACCATTCTTGAAGTATGCCCTTGGATCGATTGGCCGAAGTTTTGCGTGCGTGTCCCATCAGCCGCGACATGAAAATGCGGTTGATTGATGCGGTTGTGTATCGACAGGGAGATACGGATTTTATCAACAAGGTGATAGAGGCTTTGGAAAACACGGTCGCTCTTGACCGTGAAACAACCGAGGAATTTGAAAATAAGATCCGGGCGATTGAGGAAAAGTATGAGAAAGAGATTGCGGAAGGACAGCGGCAAATGAATCGTCAATTAGCGCAAGCCACTTCGGAAATGGACCGGCTGGAACGCATTGAACAAATTCGCAAATCCATTTTTTCTACCTAGCTGAATCCTATGCTTGATTCTCTTCTTAAGAAACGGTTTGGCAAAGCCGATGCTCCTGGGGTTCCACCCACATCTTCTGATCCTGGATCGGGTGAGGTCAAACCACCCGGTTCCGAAAGAAATAAATCTGTGGACGGGGAAGAAAAGAAGGAGGAACCAAAGAAAACCTGGCGTCGGAACGAAAAAGGTCAGATCATCCTGTTCGAAAACAAAGCCGTGGATTGGTTTGCGGCTCAATTTTTGCGAGGCGAGGTAGCGGATCCGGAAAAGGAGGGGAAATTGGAAACCACGGCCAAGATCGTCGGTCTTTTTGGATTGAACACGATCGGTTCCATTGCTGGTTATCGCGTCGCGTGGGAACTGCCGGGATTTTTGTCTCAGTCGGCTTATACTTCTGCAGAAAAGAAGCGCATAAAGAGTCTTTTTGAAGAGGCACAAAAAATTCTTCCTTCCAAAGAGAAGGCCTCTCAAGCCCCGGACGCATTTGAAGAGAAAAAAAAGGAACTTCTCCATGGAATTGAGTCTTCGAAGCATCTGACAGAAATAAAGAAAGAAGAATTGAAAAAGGAAATCGATCTGATTTTTCTGAAGAATGGGGAAAGAACAAAAAAGGCAGACAAGAAAAGGAAAAAAGAACTTGCCGGGACATTGGATTTGTATATTCAAACGAAGATCACGGGTCTTTCCGCGACCCGCGAGGTCGTCAATACGCTCCTGGTTGCATCGGGTTATAAATTTGTGCGTGGTGCTGCGTATGGAATCCTTGCTGCAGCGGATCGGCTTAAACGTGTTCAGCTTGAAAGAAAAGAAGGAAAGAGAGCGGGCGGGTTCATGGAAGAGTGGGTTGTGAATGGATTTCGAGAAACGTATAGCGGATTAAAATTTGAAGGGAAGGATGCGAAGGAGAGAGCCATAAACGCAGCCAAGGCCTATGGAACCTTGGCCAGAATTTTTGGCATCGGCGCGTCAGCGGCCACGGAAATCATGGACCAGGGAGCGCGACTTGCTGGATTGGGCGATGATGTCCGGGACGCTCTTCATGGGCAGATCAATCTTTCTTGGAAAGAGGCAGGGGCGAATTTGGCACAGAATGAGGCGGATGTGTGGAATGCTCCTGGAAAGATGAAAGACTTCGTTCTTAGTCTTTTTGGAAACGGAAAGGCAGAGGCTGCCACTTTAGCTGCATCCACGGTTCCCGAGACAAGAACGACTGGACATATGCCGATCCAGTCAGAATCAAAAGTTTTAGATTCCGGAGCTCCGAGAGATTCTTTTACAACAACATCTGGAAAAACAGTTGATAGTCAAGCAGGACACATGCCGCTTCAGGACCCGTTAAAAGAAAAAGGGAGTAGCGGAACTATTTCATCTGACGAATCTGCCGGAAAATCTTCATCAGAATCTCCTCCTGTACCCAAAGGGCCATCCGCAGAAGCTGTAAACAGGGCAGCTGGATGGGAAGCAAAAACTTCCGCATCCGCAGCATTTAAGACGTTGGTAGAAACCGGTCGGGTAGCAAAAACTCCGGATGCAAATTCTTTTTCCGACCTTTTGGAAAAACAGGCAAAGCAGCTTGGCGTGGCCCATTCGTCCGAAGAGGCAAAACAGTGGGCAGGAAAAATGGTTCGCGAGCTCGGCCTGTATAAAAAAGGCAGCCACGATATTGGCCTTACGAGTAAAGCCGCGGATGAGCATCTTTCCATCGTTCCCGAGAAGGGGGCAAAGGGAGAATGGTCTGTGGTAGGAGTAAAATCGGATGGGACAAAATTGACGATTGAACAGATGAAAACGCAGGGATATACCTACGATCGCGTGGCAGGAAAGGCCGTCACAACCCCTCATCCCACAGAAGGAACCTCAGGATCAAAAAAGGGTCCAGAAATGCCCGCGCGAGCAGGTGCTGAATGGGATGATTCGGTTCCAAGGCCCTTGAAACCAGGAGAACAAAGTGAAGTCGTTCCTTTGGCTTCGGCTGTTGATAGGAGACCGCCGCCGCCTTCTTGGAGACCAACCCAGGAGGAGCTAAACTATTTCCGTCCGCTTTTTACCTATGAACGACAGCCAAATGGGGCCATGGCTGCCACGGACGTCAATGAGGCCAGTCTCGCGACAAGGGAAATTACGCCCCTTCCTCCGGAAGCGATCGGTCACGAATTTGTTTCTCTCATGAAAACAAAGACAATTCCTTTTTCGGAGGATTCCTTCGAGGCTGCGGAATTGAACGAGGCGGCTAAACGGATTTATCAGGAGACGTTTCTTTTGGGTGCATTGATAAAACGCGGAGGAGGGGAAACAGCCGAGGCCCATGCTCTCCGGCGGGCTCTGTCTGAAACGTATAGTCGGCTGACAACCGGTTATCATCTTCCCCTTGCCGCCTTTCAAAAAGATGCCCATGCGTTGGGAATAGTCTTTCCCGAATCGTCTCGAGCCCCCTTGGTGGAATCAGGCGGCTTGATTCGCTCCTGTGGCCCATCTCAAGGTTCCGGAGAAGTTTTTTTCAGTCACAAGCGCGGGTTTTTGGGTGGTGTAAAAGTCTCGGGAATCAAAATAACCGGAGGGGATGAAACCGAGGTGATGAAGCGAACGCTTCAATTCCTTGATGCTCAGGGAAAAGGAAGATCAAAAGAAGCTCTTTTTTTGGAAAAGAAATTGGAAAGTTTATCCAGCTCCGAGACGCCTATTTCTACGAAAGCTGTTTCTGTTGAAACAGAATCGGAATCATTAGCCCCTGTCTCAGAAGCACTACGATTTCAATACGACGATCTTTTAAGGAAGATGACGTTGCTTAGAATCGATGTAGCAACAGAAAAGAGATTAAGTCTTGGCGAAGAGGCCTTTGTAAAAGGAATCGACGATGATTCTCGAATCGTAGATTTACAGGGCAGGATAGACGCCTTAGCAGACCGGATGAGTCAAACGGCCCAGGCATCGCCAAAAAAATAAAACTTTTCCTTTCTCCGTATTGTCATCCTGAGGAGTACGATTTTCTGTTACGACGAAGGATCTCTGTAAGAAATCAGCAAACGCGGGTCTTTTCTATTCCAGCCGAAGTTTTAGGGAAAACAGGCCCGTTCCTTTTTCGGATTCTGCTGCAGCCCAGAGGTTTTTTCCATTTGGGTTTATCCAAAAGAGGGAGGGATGCGGGGGAGAGACAAGCGGAAAGAGATTGCGTCCAGATCTTCGATCCAATTCAATGGCAGAGATCCCTCTGTCGTCCGCATAGAAGACATCTTTCCCGAGCGGGTGCCAGGCAGCCCAAACCAGGGGGCGGCTCAAGCGCGTGACGAGTTCGTCTACACGACGGTCCGGAGCGAAAACATGGAGCTCGAATTCCGTCGCATACAGGAGGCGCGAGCGGTCCGGATCCCAGGCAGCCGTACGGACATTTGTATACAAGAGAACCGGCTGCCAGACGTCTTCGATCCGAGAAGAAAGGAGAGCAAGGTCTCCGCTTTTTTCATCATGCAAAAGGAGATAGGGGTCCGGTGCTTTTTCAAACCGGTACGGGCCGTCTGGCAGAACAGCAACGGAATGTTCCGAACCGTCGGCGGTTCGAGAAAAAAGGATGGCTCTTCCTTCCGTACGGCGGACGCCATAAATGGTTCCGTTGCGTTCCGTGCAGACCGCTGGTTCGGCAAGGATCAGACGCGGATCCAAATTTGGGGAAGGAAACAGGAAAGTGCCGAGGTTTGTCTGGAGCCACAGGCGTCCTTCTTCATAAGGGTCAAAGGAAACGTCCAGGAGGGAGGGTGGTGTTCCTTTTTTTTGGACGTCCGCTAAAAGACTCTTTCCATCCAGGCGCTGCGATCCGTCCGCGCTCGTTATCGTCCAATCCATCGGGTCTTGGCTTCCTTTGATGAGAAGCCACCCTCCAGCGGCAGACCATTCGATCCGACGTTGGAAAGGGGGCGTTGCCGTTGGTAACCGCAGCAGGAGGGTGTCCTTGCGTCGATCTGACAGATGATAGAGCCAGATTTCATCCCATCCAGGCTGGGGAACAGCTGCAACCACGCGTTGTCCCGTCGGATCCGGCGTTGGTATTTGAAGGGGGCTGGTCACGGTTTCTTCCGGTTGTGTGTCAGCGGGAAAAAGGACGACATTGCGTGCAAAGGTGGTCAGGCTTTCAAAAATACCGAGACGTTTGGTCCATGGCTGATAGCCGTCTTTTTCAAGACGAACTTCATGCTCTCCAGGTGTCAGCCCCTCCATGAGGGCAGGCGTTCGTTCTTTCTGCGGGATTGCGTCCACAAGGACGCGGGCTCCTTTTGGAACGCTGGAAACGGAAAGGAGGCCTGTCCGTTGGTACGTCCGATGTTTCCAATCAAACGTATAGCCCGCGCTTGTGAGGACAAGAACGGGAGCAGTGGCGGCGAAAGTCAGGAAAAAACCAGCAAAAAGAAACCGCCGCGCACGCAACGAAATCATAACGAAACCATTCTATCGGATGAGGGAGGCGTTGCCAAGGTCGTCCGCAGAGACTATAATCAAAATCAAAGATCCATGCGATTGCGATGCTCTATGCGCGAACAAATTGAGCGGGTTTTAGACGAGATACGTCTTTCGTTGGCCTTTCACGGTGGGGGCGTGGAATTGGTTGAGGTGGACGAGTCACAGGGCCTTGTCCGTGTGCGACTGCAGGGAGCCTGCCATGGCTGTCCGTTGGCATCCGTCACGCTCGCTGACGTCATTGAAACCGCGCTGCGCGAACGCGTTCCCGGAATCATCCGGGTGGAAGCCGCGGAAGAGGGTGGAAAAACATGAAAACGCTTTTGAAATCTTCGTCGTTTTTTCCGGTCTGTTTCGGCGTTTCTTTTTTATTTCTTTTTTTTACAACGATTCTTCCTCTTCTGCGTCTGCGACCCTATCTGCTTGTCAATCAATCCATCCCGCTTCACTATAATGTTTTTTTGGGTGTTGATCGGTTCGGACCGGCAATAGAGGCCCTTTTTCTTCCTCTGTTTGGGGCCGTGATTCTTTTAGCTGATATGTTCGTGGCCATACGTCTTGTGCAGCGCGAACCGTTTGCCGCTCGTGCAGCGGCCCTTTTCTCCGTTCTGGTCAATGCTGTCCTGCTTGTTGCTATGGGATTTCTCGTTCTTCTGAATTTGTAGCTATGGTTCTTGAATCTTTTGAAATCGTCCGTGTTTTGGTCTTGACGACCGTGGCATTTGCCGTTGCCGTTGCTTGGACTCCAGCCCTTGCGCACATTCTTTATAAATTTAAGCTTGGGAAGCGGATCCGCGACGAAGTCTCCGCTCCTATTTTTTCAAAATTGCACGCAAAAAAAGCCGGTACGCCCACCATGGGAGGAGTGCTTGTGTGGGTGACCCTTTTGATTCTGGCCATCCTGCTGTGGCAGATTCAGGCTTTTTGGCCGCAGACGTGGATCGGACACCTGAGTTTTCTCTCCCGTACACAAACGCTCCTACCGTTAGGGGTCTTGGTGGCTTCCGCCCTGGTTGGTCTCGCGGACGACTATTTCAACGTGCGCGGTATCGGTCCAAACAATGGAGGTTTGCGCATGAGAGACCGTTTGTTTATCTACGCTGCCATTGCCGCGGTGGGGGCTTGGTGGTTTGCCTTCAAACTTGATTGGGACCTTCTTCATCTTCCTTTTTTAGGAGATTTCAATATCGGATGGTGGTACATCCCTTTTTTCCTTTTGGTCATTGTCGCCACCTCCTTTTCCGTTAATGAAACGGACGGCTTAGACGGACTGGCTGGTGGAACGCTCCTCACGTCGTTCGGAGCCTATGCTGTCATTGCTTTTTCTCAAGGACGGTATGATCTGGCTGTCTTTTGCGGTGTTCTTCTCGGTGGACTACTGGCTTTTCTTTGGTTCAACATTCCACCAGCACGATTCATTATGGGAGATACGGGTGCCATGTCGTTGGGAGTGACCCTCGGGGTCGTGGCTTTGTTGACCAATACGGCCTTTTTGTTGCCTGTGATCGGAAGCATCTTTGTTTTGGAGTCTTTTTCCGTTATCGTGCAGATGTTCTGGAAGAAAGTTTTCAAGCGCAAATGGATCCTCTCGGCACCGTTCCATCATCATCTGGAGGCCATTGGTTGGCCGGAATCCAAGATTGTCATGCGTGCGTGGGTTGTTTCTATGGTTTCTGCTGGCTTGGGGACAGCGTTGGTCCTCCTCGACGCCCTGTCCCATTAAGAGGACACCTCTATGACAGGCCGGTCTCCATCGCAGCATGCGGAAGGCGCTATGGACGTCGTATTCCTTGGATTGGTCGTTGCCCTAGCTGCCTTCGGATTCATCATGCTTTTGTCTGCATCCGGCCCCGCGGGGTACGAACGCTTTCATGACAGTTTCTATTTTGCCAAACATCAGCTTGCCTACGGCCTTCTTCCGGGTTTGTTGGGGCTTTTTGTCCTGAGTCGTATTCCTTACATGTTTTGGAAGCGGCACGCCTGGGAGCTTTTGCTTGTGAGTGTCGGCTTGCTCGTTTTAGTGTTTATTCCTGGAGTGGGAACGACGTTAGGAAAGGGAGCGCACAGCTGGATTTCTATCGGAGGTTTTTTTACGCTTCAACCAGCCGAACTGGCGAAAATGACCTTTCTTTTTTATTTGGCCGCATGGCTTGAAACGCGCGGGGAACGGGGCGTGCGCGACACACACGCCGGGTTCATTCCGTTCGTAAGTGTGCTTGGGCTTATCATGCTGCTTATGTACCTTCAGCCTGACGTAGGAACCATGTCGATTATGGTGGCCATGGCCCTGGCGGTTTATTTTGTCGGCGGAGCTTCCTTGTGGCATCTCGGCCTGCTTGGGGCGGCCGGAGTTGGTCTGTTTGCCCTTCTTATCAAAGTCGCTCCTTATCGGGCGGCGCGATTTATGACCTTTCTTCATCCCGAATGGGATCCGAAGGGAGTCGGGTATCATATTAACCAAGCTCTTCTCGCCATTGGCTCCGGGGGTCTGTTCGGCTTGGGCTACGGACATTCGCGCCAAAAATTCCAGTATCTTCCAGAAGTTGCCGGAGATTCCATTTTTGCTGTGATCGCTGAGGAGATGGGTTTTTTTGTGGCAACGGCCCTATTGGTTCTCTTTTTATTGTTATTGTATCGGGGCCTTCGCATCGCTGCCGCGGCGCCGGACGCTTTCGGGCGTTATGTCGTGATCGGAACCCTTTCTTGGATAGTGATTCAGGCGTTTGTGAACATCGGATCCATGGCCGGCGTTTTGCCCATGACCGGTGTAACGCTTCCGTTCGTGAGCTACGGCGGCACGTCCCTGGCTGTGACGTTGGCATCCGTTGGCGTCGTTTTAAATATTTCGCGTTATGGAAAAAAGACGGCTTCGTGAAGGAAACGAAGAGGTTATCTTGTTTGCCGGTGGTGGGACCTTGGGTCCGGTCATGCCGCTTTTGGCTGTCTGGGAAGCCTGGAAACAACAACATCCCCGTGCACGCGGCGTGTGGATCGGAACGCCAGGCGGCCCGGAGCAGGCGTGGGTTAAACGAGCCGGATTGGATTGGAAAACTCTACCGCCAGCGCGGTTCCCGCGCTACCCAAGCACGGAATGGATTTTCTTACCGTGGCGTTTGGTCGTCGGATGGGCGAAGTCAGTTCGTATCCTGCGCGCCGAGCGTCCACAGCTTGTTGCCACAGCCGGAGGTTATACAGCGGTTCCGGTCGCGTTTGCTGCAAGGCTTTTTCGAATACCGATCTGGGCGCATCAGCAGGATTTTACCCTGTCGTTGACGAACCGTTTGTTGACCCCCATCGCTTCTTTAATAACGACGGTCTGGCCTGATTCCGTTCAGGATTTTCCCGTGGGAAGGGCGCAGTGGGTTGGTAATCCCGTTCCTTCTTTCCGAACAACGGATCGGGTGGAAGCGGCCCGCGCGTTCGGGCTAGATCCATCCAAGCCTCTCGTTCTTGTGTTTGGCGGCGGGGGAGGGGCGACATGGATCAATCAGATGATGTTTAAAATCGCTCCCAGACTGCTGACTCGTGCCAACGTTCTTCATCTGACGGGAAAAGGGAAAATGGATCCTGTTTTTCAGACCTTCGGTTCTGCTTATGTCGTTCGGGAATGCCTTGTCGGAAGGGAAAAGGAACAGGCCTGGGCTGCTGCCGACGTTATCGTCTGTCGTGCGGGCATGGGGACGATTGCCGACCTTTCCGCATGGAAAAAACCCGCTGTTATCATTCCGCTTCCGGATTCCCCCCAGGAGGCGAATGCCAGGGAACTTGAAAAACGCGGGGCTGCTGTCGTTCTTTTACAGAAAAAGACGAAGCCTGATGAAGCGGTCGCTGTTGTGGAACGAATTTTGTCCCATGAGGAAGAACGCTCTATTTTTTCCGCACGCGTGGGAAGGCTTTTTCCAACGTTGGAAGCAACGGAAAAGGTCGTCAAAGAATTGGGGAAATTAACGTTGGTTTGAAAAAAGGGAAAAACAAAAAAGCCGGGGTGGAAAACCAACCCCGGTTTTTTCGCTCTTAAACAGCTTCCTCTTCTTCGACGCCGCTGTTGAATCCGTTCGCGTCCAAATCCTCTGTGTCTTTTTTTTCGCAAAGACACTGATCTGACGGAAGACCGCACTCATCGCACGTTTCTTGGGGGGCCTGCATCATAAAGGAGACATTAAAAGTGAAAGGTATGACCTAGTATAGAAAAGAAAAAAAATGCGTCAACGGGTTTGTGGATAAAAGGCATTTTCCAGGCAGCCTCTTGCCTCGTTGGCTGTTTTCGGTTACGATTTTTCCGCGCGCTGGTAGCTCCCTCCTTTGCCTAGGGCTTCGGAGGGCTGGCAGTGGTTTACACCCACTTCGCTACCAGACGAAAATATGCGCGCTGGTAGCTCAGTGGTAGAGCAGGGGCCTTTTAAGCCCAAGGTCGTGGGTCCGATCCCCACCCAGCGCACCAAAACAAAGGTTCAAAAAACGTTTTTTGTTCCAAAAATCGACCACGCAATCAGGTGGCCGGTTTTTTGATTTCTCCGTTTGTTTTTTCCATGGTGTTTTTTCAACAGGTCCGGAACATGATATCCTCTTTGGGAATTCAGAAACCCTGACTATGCTTTCCAAAACCCCCCTCTTCGATGCTGCTGTCAAACCGATTTTGACGGCCCTTTCTCCCGGTCAGGAGATGTCCTGCCCGCTTTCCGGAAAGACGTGGCCGCTTTCAGAAGAGGAAATCGCTTGGTGTCATTTTTTTCACGTTCCACCTTCGAAGGTAGAACCGGAAACAAGACTTAATTATCTTGGTGGATTCAATACCGGGTTTGCTTTTTTTTGGAAAACGGATGATCTCACGGGTAAGCCCATTCTGGCCGCGATCCATCCGGACTCTCCGTTTAAAGTGATTTCAGATGCTGCTTGGCATGCGGCAGATCATCGTTTATTTGGACAGGAACCGGATTTTTTTCGTTCTGTTTTCGATCAGATTTGGGAATTGGAAACGGCTGTTCCATTCGAGGCGTCCCGTAATGTAAATGTGGATGATGCTTCCGTGGCCATTGCCTGCGTCAACACTTCTGAGAGCTACATGGCTTGCGCTAGCTTGGTAAAACGATCTTTTTATACGTATACAATGGTTATCGGAGAGGATGATATGGACGTTGCCAATGGCGAACGCGTCAGCCGTTCCTTTTTTGTGGGAGGGTCCAGGGACATTGCGGACTCCGCCTACATTTTTGATTCCAACGCCTGTTTTCATTCAACCTTCCTTTTCGATTGCTGGAACTGTGAATCCTGTTTTGGGGCGACCAATAAACGCAACAAAAAGTACCTTTGGTTCAATGAGCCACTATCCCAGGGAGAATGGGAACACCGAAGGAAGAAAGTGGACCTTTCCGACGCCGGAGTCTTAAGCGCTTGTCTTTCCAGATTTTATGAACTTTGGAGAAAGGAAGGTATCTGGCCGGAAGCGTTCAGCACAGGAAACGAGGACGGCGAGGGAGAACGGTTAGTTCAGTGCGTTCGCTGTCACGAAAGCTATTGGCAGATGAGGTCAAAAGACTGTTTTCGTGTCAGGCTTGGCCTTGAAAATGACCACGTGGCTTATGGTTCGGGAAATGCATGGCTTTCAAACAGTTATATGAGCACGGGCGGGGCATCCGGATCAGATTGTAAATTCTGCGTAGCCAGTGCAAAGACCAGATCGTCTGAATATTGTATCAATTGTCTTGACTGCGAATATTGCTTCGGTTGTGTCAGTTTGAAATCGAAAAGGTATTGTGTTTTAAATAAACAGTACAACGAGGAAACCTATTGGCCCTTGGTAGATCGACTAAAAACAAAGATGCTTCAGGAGGAAATGTATGGAGAATTCTTTCCAGCAAAATTCTCCATATCTGGTTTTCCGTTTTCCATGGGCGAACTTTATTTCGGTTATTCCGACGAGGATTTGAGACGTTTTGGCGTTCCTGTGTTTGATCCAACACGGGGTCAGGTCCTGGCCCCGACAGCCAAACACGAACCACTCGATCCGTCCGTTATTCCAGAGCGGCTTGAGGAGGCTCAGTCGTTCGTAGGCGTTCCGTTGCGGGATGCGGAATTGGGGCGCAACTTCAGTGTGACTCCGGCCGAGTATGCGTTGCGCAAGCAGGAACGATGGCCGTTCCCCCGTCAGCATTTTATTTCCAGGCTTACAAATCTCATTCGTCATTCCAACAGTCCGCTTCGGGAAGAGACGAAGTGCGCCTCGTGTGGATCTTCCGTTTTGACCTATAAGAATTTCGTGTTTCCCGAGCGTCGGGTGTTTTGTCGAGCATGCTACCTTTCCTCTCTGGAAAAAAACGGATAAGATAGACAAGGTTTTCTCTTTTTTTGAAATTTCATTTTTATTTTTTGTATGCAAATACGTCTTCGAAAAGGCTCGCTGGCGGATCAAAAGGCCGATCTGATTGCTGTTGGTGTTTTTCAGGAAGGGAAGCGTGTGGCAAAAGAATCTTTGTCCGTTCTCCCAAAGCCGTTGGCCGAGGAGATACGTCTCTTCCTTGAGCGGGAAAAATTTGAGCCGTCCCTGGGGAGTTCTTTTTTTGTCCGTTCTGTTTCCGGCGAACCTGGGCACAGCATCCTTGTTGTTGGCCTTGGAAAAAAACAGGAAGAAATCGGGGAAGAGACGGTGCGTCAGTTTGCGGCTGTTGCTGTGAACGTGGCCAAACAAACCCACACAAAGAAGATCGTCGTGGCGGTGGATCCTTCCTGGGTCGATGGAGCAGAAAAGGCATGTCTATGCGGGAAAGCCCTGGCGGAAGGAGCCCATCTGGCTGCCTATGAATTTGCCAAATATAAATCGGAAACCAAGAGCGGAACCGTCGAGGCCATGGATCTTTTTTCCGAGAATTTAAAACAGGCACGGGCTCTGGAGGACGGAGTCAAAATTGGAACCTGGTATGCTCGGGCGACCGCGGAGGCTCGTGACCTTGTCAATGAGCCGGCCAAACATCTGCGTCCATCCGATCTTGTAAAAGCCGCACGCAAGATAGGAACCGCAAGCAAAGGAAAGATCAGCATTCGCGTCTTTACAGAGACGCAGCTTGAAAAAATGGGGGCTGGAGGCCTCCTTGGTGTTTCGCGCGGATCTGATGAGGATGCCTTTTTAGTTCATCTTGTTTATAAGCCTTTGAAGGCCAAGCAACGGATCGCGCTTGTGGGAAAAGCCGTTACCTTTGATTCAGGTGGAATGTCTCTTAAGCCTGCGGATGCCATGATGACCATGAAGTGCGACATGTCCGGAGCCGCAGCGGTTCTTGGAGCCTTTTCTGTTCTTTGTGAACTGCGTCCGAACGTTGAAGTTCATGGAATTTTTGGAGCCTGTGAAAATCTTCCGTCTGGGAAAGCGATTGTTCCGGGTGATGTCTTACGGGCTTTGAATGGTAAGACGATCGAGGTGCTCAATACGGATGCAGAGGGGCGTCTGACGCTGGCCGATACCCTCACCTATGCTTCCCGTCAAAAACCGGATGTTTTGATCGACTTGGCTACACTGACCGGAGCTTGCATTGTTGCCCTTGGGGAAGAAGTGGCCGGAGTGATGTCGGATGATAGTAACCTTTCTGACCGGCTATTAGCTTGTGCTGGAAAGGCCGGTGAAAAAATGTGGCGTCTTCCGCTTGAATCTTCCTATGCGAAATTATTGAAATCGGAAGTAGCGGACCTGAAAAATATTACTGGGACTAGCCGATACGGAGGCGCCCTTACGGCCGGACTTTTCCTCAAGGAGTTCGTTCCTGAAGGCCTCTCGTGGGCCCATATCGATATTGCGGGTCCGGCGTTTGCAGAAAAACCACTGAACCCCTATACAAAGCACGGCGGCACAGGCTTCGGCGTTCGGACCCTGCTTGAATACCTGCGATCAGTTAAATAAACTATTGTCTTTTATGCGCTTGGGAGGAGGCCGCGCTCATCTCCGACTGATACCGGTCGAGGTCGTTCCGCGCCATGTGCATGTGAGCAAACGGGATTGGTACACCCTTTTCGGAAACGAGGCTGTTCCGCGTCCGCTTGTGCGTCTTTCTCAGCCCGAGCAAGCCGCCTGGCGTGAAACCGTGACGGTTGTCGGACCAAAGGGACGACTGACCGCGGTTCGGATCCTTGGACCGTTCCGAAGGTGTACACAGGTCGAGCTGACGCCGAGCGAAGCGTTTGCCTTGGGGATTGAGGCCCCGGAGCGGATGTCCGGAAGCCTGCGTGCCACTCCTGGGTGTCGGCTGATCGGCCCCGTAGGAGAGATCCAGTTACCGCGAGGTGTTTTTGTTCCCGTGGCTCATGTCCACGCGGATGCGCGCACGGCCGAAGAATTCGGGTGGCGTCACGGGGCGCGAACCACGGTTTCTTTGTTCGGCCCAAAGGGAGAGGAAGGAACATTGCGGCCGTTTGTTCGCGTTCATCCCGCTTATCGATTGATGCTCCATGTCCATGCGGATGAAGCAGCCCAGCAGTGGATCGTTTCTTCCGGGAAAGTTTTTCTGGATTTTCATTCCGTTTCGGACGATGAATAAGGTATACTGGGCGGGAGAAGAAAAGGCCCTGGGCCCTTCTTTTTGAAAACATATGGGTCGAAGTTCTCGTGTCATTTCAGTGGGATTTACCCGGATTCTGACGGCAGCCGTTGCGTTCTCCGCTGCGTTTTTTTTGTTTGGTTCGACCGCTGTTGTAGCTGGAACCGTTGATCTTGGTATGACACCAGAGGATATTAATTTTTCGACAACGACGTTTGTTGCTGGAGACCGCGTGCGCATCTATGCGAAGATCTTGAATCTTGGAACCGAGGATGTTTCCGGGTACGTTGCTTTTTTTCAAGGATCCGTTCCTGTTGGTAATACGCAGGTTTTGACCGTACGGGCTGGGGGGGTCCTCGAAGAGGTTTTCGTGGATTTCGTGGTTCCCACAGGGACGTTCAACATTCGAGCCCAAATCCAGGGAACAGATCCTGTTGATCAAAATCCGTCGAATGATAGTACGGTAACCGGTCTTTTTACCCCTGTGTTGGATGACGACCGGGACGGCGCGGAGAATGCGTCTGATAACTGTCCTTCTGTGGAGAATGTGGAACAGGCGGATCAGGACACCGATGGAGTCGGGGATGTCTGCGATGACGATGATGACAATGATGGCGTGACGGATCGCGTAGAAACCGAGCTTGGTTCTAATCCTTTTTCAAATGATACGGATGGGGATGGTCTCAGTGATAAGGAAGATCCCAAACCAACCGTGGCAAAAAAAACAGCGATTTCGTCCACGGAACCGACGAGCCCTTCTCCTGTTCCATCACCATCCCCTCCTTCCGCGTTGCCTGCATCAAAAACATCGACGGCAGTTTCTTCTGTGTCGCCTCCTTCCGATTCTTCGTTATCAAAAGAAGCCGAGATTTTTCCTGTTTCTTCCCCAGAGTCTCGCACAGACGAAGAAGAGGTCGTAGAGTCGACCCAATCGGAACCGACGGAACAAACCGCTTTCGTTTCTTCACCACGCGCTATTTTTACGTATCGAAAAATCGACTGGAAAACATACGAATTTTCCGCCCAACTTCCAAAATTTTTTTCAACGCACGTATTATGGGATTTTGGAGATGGTGTGACGTCCCAGCGTTCCGACGTTCGACATACGTTCCAGGGTTCCGGAGACTTTCTCGTCCGCATGCGCGTGACAGATGAGAAGGGAAAGGCAACAGAAGACCAGATTTTCCTTTCTGTTCCGTTTTTCACGTTTGAAAATCGGCTGGCTGTTCTGCTCATCGGTTTTCTTTCCGCTCTTCTTCTGTTTACCTTGAGCTTGTGGGCGCGCGCCAGGCGTGACTCGCCAGCAAAGAGAGTGTCTGAACAACACCATCTTTCCGTCCGAGAAGCGAAAAGTGGAGCCGAAGAGCAGATGATCCCCATCCATCATTCCTGAAGAAAGAAGGTCATGTTTTTTCGTCTGTTTCATCGCGAATCCGCTTCTTTATTCGGCGCCGCAGCCGTCGTCGGGGTCTTTTCCTTTGCCAGCCGGCTCGTGGGTATGGCGCGAGATCGCATCCTCGCGGGCCTGTTCGGCGCCGGAGATGTTCTCGATGCCTACTATGCCGCGTTCAAAGTTCCTGATCTCATTTTTAACCTCTTGGTGGTCGGGGCTTTATCCGCGGGTTTCATCCCTGTTTTTACCGCTGCCTGGCGTCGTGCTCCAGGAGGGAAGGAAGCCTGGCGTTTTGCCAATGGCATGCTGAATCTCCTCTTTATTCTCATGGCGGTTAGTTTGGTTGTTCTGGCCTTTTTTTCTGAACCGCTGGCCGTCATCGTTGCCCCTGGATTTTCAGAATCCAAGCGCGAGCTCGTGGCATCGCTCACGCGCATTATGCTGTTGGCCCAGCTTGGGCTGACAGTTTCCATGATTTTTGGCAGTGTCTTGCAGGGACGGCGACGGTTTGTGCTTTTTGCTCTGGCTCCGGTCCTGTATAACATCGGAATCATCGCGGGCGCCCTGGTCCTTGTTCCGCGATGGGGACCTTCCGGCTTGGCATGGGGCGTTGTCATCGGATCTATTCTGCATGCTTTGGTCCAGTGGGTGGGCGCGCGGCGGATGGGATACCGTTACCATTGGGAATGCGGTTGGAATCTCGCGGACGTTCGCGAAGCGCTCCGACTGACTGGCCCCCGTCTTTTCGGCCTTGCCGTTTCCCAAATTGGTACCGTTGTTATGTTGGTGCTTGCATCGCGTCTGCAAGCGGGGAGCGTAACCCTTTTTATGTTTGCTTCAAATATTCAGTATCTGCCCGTTGGTCTTGTAGGCGTCTCCTATGCCGTTGCCGCTTTCCCCCTCCTTTCTGAGCAGGCAACAGAAGGGAAGACAGGGCGTTTTGTGGCTTCTTTTTCCGCGGCCGCGCGCCAGATTCTTTTCCTTATCATTCCGTTTACCCTTGCCTTTGTTCTCTTACGTGCTCAAATCGTGCGCGTGGCCGTCGGGGCTGGAAAATTTGGGTGGGAAGAGACGATCGCGACCGCAGATGCGGTGGCCATCTTTGCCTTGAGTTTCGCGTCTCAATGTCTTGTCTACCTTTTGGCGCGAGCCTTTTTCGCCTTAAAGGACACACTGACCCCCCTTGCCGCTGGTGCGGCCAGTTTGATGGTCGTCCTTTTTGCTGGTCTGTATCTTTCTGAACGGTTCGGAGTCGCGGGGCTTGCCGCGGCTTTTTCCCTTGCATCCATCGCCCAGCTTATGTTTCTTTGGCTTCCGCTGCGGGCACGTTTAGGGTCGCTTGATGAAATGCGGATGCTCCGCTCGCTGTACCTGCTCACGAGCGCGGGGCTTGCCGGTGGTTTGATGATGCAGTTGCTTAAACCCCTGACAGTTCGGTTTTTCCCTTTGGAAACATTTTGGAACGTCCTGCTGCAAGGAACCGTTGCTGGTCTGGGGGGGTGGACTGTTTATGCTGCTCTGGCTTGGGTACTCAAGAATGAAGAAATTCATGCTTTTGCCGGGGCCCTTCGCCAGCGGTTTTTTCGTTCCACCCACCCAACCGAAGCTTTGCCACCGGAAGGCCCGACAGTGTCATGAGGTTGTTTTGATAACTCATGTTACGTACAAGTGGGGCTCCTTGCCCCACAGCCCCGCCCCATTTTCTTTGTTCTGCCCAAAGAAAATGGGGGAAAAGAAAAGGCACCCCAAGCCCTCTCTCGTAACCCTCCTTCGTCCTTTGGACTTCGGAGGGCAGGCTCGCTAGGCCTTCGCCTTTGCCCACCAGAGCTCATCTTCAGAGCGACGGTGGGTCGAACAGAGCTCGTTCGGGCTTGGGGAAACGAGAACGAGTTTATTGGGTGGGGAAGGGAGTTATCAAAAAAAACCGCGGCAAGAGTCGCCGCGGCATCGTGCTTGGCTCAATAGAGAAAGAGCCTATTCCGGTTTTTTCTTTTGGGGTTTGGAAGAAGGGAAGGTCGGAGCTTCCGACCACCACTTAACCAGCAATGCTCGGACATCCCCCTCGTGGAAGATCAACAAACCGAGCATCAGACAAAGACTAAAACAAGCTCCCACGATCAACTCTGTCACGCACAACTCCTTTTCCATCAAAGATGCTGGTTGCATCTACGGCGATTTCAGAAACCGAAATGACAGTATTTTCCCCCTCAGTCCATTCCCTCGGGTTTGAACCCGAGATCGGTCAGACTCTGTGGAATCGGGCAAGGAGCGAAGATCTGCTCTATGTGACGCCCCCAACTCTCTCGTTGAATAGGTCCAACCTTTTCCTCGTCCACTTTTCCATCGCAGTCGTTGTCCACGCCGTCGCAGAGCTCAACAGCCTCTGGATGGACAAGGTCATTATTATCGTTGCAGTCGCCATTCTTCGTGGTGTAGGAAGAAAATTTTTTACAACCCTGGATGGTTTCCGTTCCGAAACCATCCCGGTCATCATCCTTGTAATATTCTCTGGTCATCCCCTCGTCGACGGCTCCGTTGCAGTTGTCGTCTTTACGATTACATTCCTCCACGGTCCCCGGGTAGACATAACGGTCTCCATCGTCGCAGTCGGTTCCGGATCGAACCCTCGACGACTCCGTAAACCCCTCGGGGCACGGACACGCCTGGATCGAGATCGATTCTTTTGTGAGGAACCCGTCCTCGTCGCTGTCTTGGCGACAGGAAAACAGCTTCCCACCTTTGTCGCAAACAGGAGGTGTTGCTTCGGCCTCCTGATCGGGTGATGGCAACTCTTCGGAGGATTTGTCCTCTGTCCACCACAGCCACATGGCGGTCAACGAAAAACCAAATAAGACCGAAGCAGTCAAAAAATCGTGTTTCATTAGAGGTTTCCTCCTTGATTTTAGGTTCTTTCAATCAGTTTTCAAAAGTCCAAAACTATTCTCACCCTTTCATAAAATCCAAAAATTGTCAAGATTTAGGAACAAAAATCCGTCTGGAAATGCCAGACGGATTTTTTGAGACATTGAGTGAAGCGTCTGGTTTTGAAAAACAAGTGGTCTGGCAAGCAGTAAAACGTGGAAAATTTGGCGTTGAAAATATCCATGATGAAGAAACAAAGAGACTTTTGGAAACAACTTTGTCGCCGGAAGTTTATTTTAGGACTTTTTCAAAAAATTCAGGAAGTTGAAGAGGGACTTTTTCGATCAACGATTCACGATCTGCTGATCCTGTTCCGTTGGCCGGGGCGGAGATGAGAAGTCTCTCCGCCCGAGGTGTGAAATTTTTCCTGAGACTGCCTGGTCGTTAGTTTCCAGGCTTAAACCTGATGTCGATCAGCCTCTGTGGGATGGGACAGGGGGCATTCACGATTTCCCAATACCCCCCGCCAACATCATTCCACCGACGAACCGGGGCCATTTTTACCTTTTCGTCCCCCTGTCCGTCACAGTCGTTGTCCTTGTCGTCGCACAGTTCGACGGCGCCGAGGTAGATCGTCTTGTCCGCGTCGTCGCAGTCGGTGTTGTTTGCGACATAATGGCCTGTGGGTTTGAAGCAACTCTGTGAACCGGTTTCGGTGTTGGAACCGAAACCGTCATGATCCTCGTCCGGATAAAAGGTCTTTTTGAGCCCCTCGTCCACCATCCCATCGCAGTTGTTGTCCGCGCCGTCGCAGATCTCGGCCGCGCCAGGATAGCTGTCTGCGTGGAGGTCGTCGCAATCCACCCCGGAATGTACCGGGTTGGTGATCAGGACAAATCCCCCTGGACACGGGCAGGCCTGGACGGTGACTTCTGTTTCCCCTGGAAGGAATCCGTCTCTGTCTTGGTCCTCTCGGCAGACCAGGAGTTTTCCACCGACGCACCCCTCCTCGGCAATCGGAGTTGCGTCCGCGGCCGGTTCTGGTTTTTCTTTCCAGAAATGTTCTACCGTGATACCCACAACGAGTCCCACAACGAGCAGAATTGACATTGCCACAGTCAATTTCAAGTTGTTCTTCATCGAATTTCTCCTTAGATAGAGGGGCATGGTTGCCCGTTTTGAAAGTTCAGAACCAGCATGATCTTTTCATAAATTTACGAGATTGTCAATACTCGAGAACAAATTTGAAAACAAATTAAAAATCCGTCTGGAAATGCCAGACGGATTTTTTAGGAACCGTTTTCCTATTCCACCAATTTGTACGAAAGATTAACAGTTAAAACCAATTCGTTCATTCCGGTTTGGATCAGAGGGCCATTGGCCATGGTTTCTGTCATCATCTGGCCACCCTTGCCAAAATCGCCCCAGGGCGTTGGTTGACTGTTGACCCATTCGTTGTAACTGATCACGCGTTCGAGCCGAAGACCCAGAGCTTTAGCAATATCCTTGGCTTTTTGTTGCGCTTGGGCCAGGGCTTTTTTCCGCGCCTCGTCTTTGAGGTTGCTTGTATCGTCTATGGTGAAGTTCGGTCCGGAGATTGTCGTTGCGCCGTTTTTTCCAGCGACGGCCAGAAGATCCGAAATTTTTTCTGTGTTTCGAATCTTTACACTGATTTGATGGGTCACGATCCAGCCTTTTGAAACGGATTCTTCCTTCTCAGTGTCCCATTCCATGTTTTCGAAAGAGTTGTAGTTGGCGGTTTGAATATCATCTTCTGGGATGCCGGCAGCTTTCACGGCCTCGATCAGTTTATTCATGGCCGCGGTGTTGTCCTTTTGGGTTGTGCTGACATCTGCACCCTTGGACTCGATGGTCAGGGAAACGATGGCAACATCCGGCTTGGCGGAAGCGCGACCTTCTCCTTCAATCATGATCGAGTGCTCGTAAGGAACCGGCTCATCGATCTGCTGTGTAGCCCTGATGGCTTGAACCGTTTTGGCTCCGACGAACGCAATAAGGAAAACAACGAGGATAAAAAGGGCCGTGGCGAAAGGACGGTTTTCCTTCCAGGTCGGCCAAGAATTGGCAGCCATAGGAACGTAAAAAATAAATGAAAAGACAAATGAATACTACCTTAAAAACGATCAAGGTTCACCTTTTATTTCATCGGACATGTGGATAATGTGCTATGATCTGAAACGAGAAAGTCCTCTATTTATGAAAAATCGTCGTTATTTTTTCTTTTTGAAATGGGGAGCTCTTCTTGCTCTCCTGGCTACCATTCCGTTTTTTTTCTTTTTTTTGGCTTCACGCTCGTTCCGTGGGCCGGAGTTAATGGAGGGTCCAGTTGGCCTCGGTGTTTTACAGGAAACGGATGGCGTAAAGCACCTTGTCCCGCTTGAAGACGTTGTTTCAGGCGGAGTGTCAAAAGACGCGCTTCCCGCTATTAACCGTCCTATTTTTGAATCTGTAGCTTTTGCGGATGCCTATCTAAAAGACAATGGTCTTGGTCTGGTGTTGGAAGCGGAGGACCACGTCCGATTCTATCCTTTTCAACTTTTGGTTTGGCACGAGGTTGTCAATGATGTCTTTGAAGGTGTCCCCCTGCTTGTTTTCTATGGTCCTCTCACAGGTTCCTCTGCTGTCTATCACAGAAAGATGGGCGGAGACGAAGATGGATTGGAACCAATGGTCTTTGGGACGTCCGGGCGCGTTTTCAATAATGACGGACTCCTTTTTGATCGGGAAACGGAAAGTCTTTGGAGTCCGTTTGTCGGGGAAGCGCTTGTCGGGGAACGAGCTGGGGATTCCCTTGTCCCCTATCCTTCGACCGTCCTTTCCTGGCAGGCCTTTAAATCCGCCTATCCGAAAGGAGAGGTTCTTTCCCGAAAAACCGGAGCGGATCGTGATTATACGCTTGATCCCTACCGTGGTTATGAGGGGAATACGGATATTTTTTTTCCCCTTGATCGCATGGACGCACGTTTGCCTCCGAAAACCGTCGTCTATGGATACGAGGATAAAAAAACCGGGGTCTCCAAAGCGTATCCGCTAGATGCGATTCAGGCGGTTGGTTTCCTTTTCGACCAGGTCGGAGAAACAGCTGTCCTTATTCTTTCCGATCAAAAAACAGGGGAGGTTCGGGGTTTCTCGCCCTTTTTGGGGGATCGCCTATTCAATTTTGAAAAAGAGGGGGATGGAATGAAGGACCAGGAAACAGGGAGTCTTTGGAATAGCCGTGGACAGGCCGTGGATGGGCCGCTTGCCGGATCTGTGCTTGTTCCCGTTTCTCTCCGCCGCGTTTATTGGTTTGCCTGGGCCGCCTTTTTTCCGGATACGGTCATCGCAAAAGAGGGCCCCGATCACTTTTGAGGACTCGTTGAACTTTTTTACAACAGCGGCTCCCGTGCACTCTTTTCTTTTTGGGAAGTATTCTCAGCCGGCAGAAGGAGATAGACCTCTTTTTTGGTTTTCGTATCAAAGGATTTTCCGAGGACAAGCTTTTTTCCGTTTAAAGCAACGGATTGACCAAGAAGAGAAACTTCATGCATCCAAAGTTTTTCTTCGTTGATTTCCCGTCCGTGTGTGATTCCCAAATTTGCGATGCGCAGCAGCTTGAGAAGTTGTTCCATTTTTTCATCACCTGTCAGGATCGGCAGACTTGCGATTCTTTCTATTTCTGCCTGAAGGCGCTGAACCAGCGGAAAACGCAATGGTTCTTCCATAGAAAGGGGTGATTATCCCCTTTCACCTTACCGCTTTGAAAGCAAGAGGAAAAGGCAAAAAGGGGTTTTTACAATGTTTCTTTTCTTGGGTAAAGTCTACACATACAAATTTTATGTCTGTCCTCTTTTGTCTTGCCACTCCTCTTGGCAATCTTTCTGACCTTTCCGTGCGTGCGACAGAGACATTGAGGTCTGTTGACGCGATTCTGTGCGAAGATACGCGCGTAACAGCTAAATTATTGGCCCATCTTGGAATTTCTAAACCACTCCTGAGTGTCCATCAGCATTCGGATGGGAAGAGATTGTTGCAAGTCTGGCATTTAGTGGAAGAAGGGAAGCGTCTTGCCTTGGTCACGGATGCAGGAACGCCGGGTATTTCCGATCCGGGGGGCTATCTTATCCAGGAAGCGGTTCGTCGATTCGGAGACGCGCTCAAAATTGTTCCGATTCCAGGACCGTGTGCGGCTATCGCGGCGCTCTCTGTTTCCGGATTTCCCACGGACGCATTTCTTTTTTTGGGGTTTCCGCCCCACAAGAAAGGAAGGAAGAAATTTTTTGATCGGATTGGCTCGACGGATGAGACTGTCGTTTTTTATGAATCTCCCCATCGTATTTTAAAGACGTTGGAAGAGCTCGCTCCCTGCATGGGAAATCGTCCTGTCCTTGTTGCGCGTGAATTGACGAAGATCCACGAAACGCTCTATCGAGGCTCAATCGCTCAAGTGACAGATTCTTTAAAGAACGGTAGCATGAAAGGTGAATTTGTGATCGTTGTTGCGCCAAAATCTTTTATGATCACCTGACGTATGTCGAACCGTTTTTATCTTACAACCACCCTTCCGTACGTGAATGCCGATCCGCATATCGGGTTCGCTCTTGAAATTGTCCAAGCGGACTGTTTAGCACGTTGGCATCGACGCATGGGGGACGACGTCGTTTTTAATACGGGCACGGACGAGCATGGCCAAAAAATTTGGAAGAAGGCCCAGGAGGCCAACATGGAGCCCAAAGCCTACTGCGACGGATACGCGGAAAGGTTTCACGGGCTCAAAGATGCCCTTCATTTGACGTACACCCACTTTATTCGGACAACCGATGAACCTCATGTGGCTGCGGCTCAGGAATTCTGGCGGCGATGCAAAGAGAAGGGGGACATCTATAAAAAAGAATACAAGGTGAAATATTGCGTAGGGTGTGAATTGGAGAAAACAGATTCGGATCTCGTAGACGGAACGTGTCCGATCCACCCGAATCGGGAAATCGAGTTGATTGAGGAGGAAAACTATTTCTTCCGTTTTTCACATTACCAAGAACCGTTGCTTAAGCTCTATCAAGAATCGTCGGATTTCGTCATACCGGATCAGCGTTTCAACGAGATTAAGACCTTCGTAAAAGGAGGACTGCATGATTTTAGTGTCTCGCGTTTAGCCGTGAAAATGCCTTGGGGCATCCCGGTGCCGGATGACCCAGAACACGTTATGTACGTGTGGTTCGATGCGCTTGTTAATTATATTTCAACGCTGGGCTGGCCGAAGGAAAATTCGTCCTATAAGGATTTTTGGCCAGGCGTGCAGGTGGCAGGGAAGGATAATCTCCGCCAACAGTCGGCCATGTGGCAGGCGATGTTGCTTTCGGCGGG